>Ga0307517_10000935_pt1 | contig 49644 bp, 22 predicted proteins | sample 23_EM_MG_FD_194515 | JGI IMG/M metagenome (GOLD analysis project Ga0307517, IMG submission 194515) | Populus trichocarpa ectomycorrhiza microbial communities from riparian zone in the Pacific Northwest, United States - 23_EM | ecosystem: Host-associated > Plants > Roots > Unclassified | place... | reverse complement strand
AGAAAAAAAAAAAGATTTGTGCTGTTAAGTGTTTTTTTAAAATATTATTTTTAATATTAATCTTAAAAGAATTATTGTCTTCACTCTGATTTATTTTTTTGTTATTTTTTAGCAATTGAAATTCATATCAATATTGTCTTTTAAATACCAAACTAGAAAATTGATTTAATTCCATTATGGTCATCATTTGTTGATCATCAAAACATTGGCATCATATCAAGGCGGAGGATGTGTTTTTAAAATTGTTTAGAAAAAAATTAATTTTAATTGACTTGTTAGTTGATTTGAAGATAATTATTACCCTTGAAAAACAAAAAATAATAAGGAGAGAAAAAAAAACTTAGTGTATCTTTTTAAAATTAAGTTTTTTTCTAGGATGAAAAAAATCCTTTAGTTATAAATAAAAATAATAATTATAGCCATATACGTTTAGCATTCGTGATTGTAAGAACCTTTTGAGTCTCCATAATTTACCTGAAGCTTTTTACATAATAATAAAATATATTTGATGAAAACATTCATTGTAAAATTAAAAATTTCACCGTATTTTTAAATACAAGATTTAATCAAGTTATTTTTTTAATTAAATTCAAACTTAAAATTCAGACCGGACAAGATTAGTCTAAAATACAAGACACCGAACATAGTTTTAAAACTTGGAATGGTTCACCAGGTTATTCTAGTACCCGACTGAACTGAGACATGAATTGATAACTTCAATTGTTTGAATTAAAATCCAGTTATCAGTTAGTTTAATTTTTTAAATCAAAACAATATTAACTTATTTTTTTCAAAAAAAAAATTGAGATTCAACCCTCTAGATGGGGTTTTAACATCGCTGGCATTAGGAGTGAGCAAAAAAACCAAAAAACCGAGCCAAATCAGTTTGAACAAGTTTTTGTCCTAAAAAACTAAACCGAACCGAACCGAAACCGGTCGGTTTGAACTAGTTTTGCTTTTTTAAAAAAAAAATTTAATTTAATTTTTTTTTTTTATAAAAATCAAACCGGAAAATAACCACCCCTGGCTGGCACTAACCTAAGAACGAGGTAACATTAAACACATGCTACAAAAATGCCGTCTTGTAACTGGTTGGTTTCTTACTCGTTTACTGATCAAAGGCTAGAATCAATTTACTCGTTTTGTGTAATATTTATGATGTGATGTGATGTGATGCCTGATGAAAATGATTGATGAGGATCTACATTAACGTCGTGGTCGTAGTCCACACGTTATCTTTTTTTAGTGGAGTGGAGTAGGAGGAGATGCTAATTGTCATATCATCATCATAATCTATCCTACCTTTTCTAAACACCTCTTAAACATAAATTATTAGAATAAATAATTTCTAAATTAGGGATTAAGAACCATGAAAAAACACTCAACATATTTTTAAATTAGAAATTAATAATTATGGAAAACAAATAGTATGCTATTTATTTTTAATAAAATAAATTCAAGTACGAGTAACTCCAATATCTTAAATAGTGTTACATTACTATTTTTAAATAAAAGAAGAATAATTAACACATATGAGATATATTTATTTATATTTCATGTCTGGAAAAAAATAAAAATTCATTCTAAAATTAATGTAAATATAAGTTTGTTGTTATTTACCTTTTTTTAATTAAATATTTTTTATTAATTTATCCCTACAACATAATTCCATACTTTTTATTTGGGATGAGCAAAAAACCCGATTAAACCGAGAAAATTAGAAAAAAAAATAACAAAAAAAACCGAACCGAACTCAAACCGAAAAAACCCGAGCCAAACCGGTTAGAACCGGTTTTTGTCCAAAAAAACTTATTTGAATCAAAACCGATCGGTTTGAACTGGTTTCGTTTTGGTTTCTTTTTAAAAAAAAAATTTCAATTCAATTATTTTGTTTTATAAAAACTAAATCGAATAAAAAATATCACCTCTATGTTTTATAGCTTTCTATAATCTGTAAAAAGAGCGTACAACAAAGGGATTAGGGAAATAAATAAATAAAAGAAGGCAAAATGTAGGCTCAAATATAAATATATAAAAGTAGGTTTGCCAAAAATGAATAATAAAAGTAAGTAGCTGTTGCTTCGAAGAATGTGAAGCATTGTTGGCCTTCCAGGTAGATGCACCCTTTAAACGACTGCCCTTGGATACTTGTTAAATTACTGAAGATGCCATGAAGCCGCGTCTCCTGACGCGCTCCTCGTTTTGCTGATGGTTACGCATGACGGCAGCTGCTCCCGCTACATTTATTTGAATGTCAACTACTTCTTTTATAAAAAAAACTTTATTTTATAAAATAATTTATTGAATACAAGTTTTATTTTCTTGAACTTTGAAAAGTTTAGCATTCAACTCTTTGAAGAAAATAAATACCATGAAATCTTACATAATCTGAGAAATGTTGAATGTGACATTGGTTGTATCATTTATAAAATTATATTTAAACATGTCTTTTCACTATAAAATTAAGCATAATTTGATAATATAATTAATATAATTAAAAATTTAAACATTGTTCCCATAGCTTGATTAATCAATTGATTGGTCATACTATCAACTATATACAAATAAATCAGTAAATTTATTCTATCATTTATTTTATTTAAGATTTAAGATTTAAACTCTAAAAGTTTAAAAAAATTACAATTTTACTTAATAGGCAACTTCTTAATTTTTATATTGATATACTTAAATTAAAAATATTACTCATGGAAGTATTATAAAAAAAGTTAATTAGTAAAAAAAATCAAGGGAAGTCCATGTTTTTTTTTTTTTTTTAATCTCTAACTCATGATTTTTATTATTATTATTATAAATGGAAAGTCTTAACAGGAATTGTTTTTAAAGAAGAAAGAACGTTAATATTAATAATGTTCTTATGGTCTCTTGATTCCATGTTATCAACAATCAATATTCAATCAACCAAACCCTAATCCATCTCAGAATGATCTCTTCGTTAAATCTTTACTTCAATCAATTAATAATGTTATTTTTTTTTTGTGGAAAACATAATTATTAATTTACTTAAATACCTTACAAGTTCTAAGCCTTAGTTATATACCCGCGAATTAATTATTTTAAGGTCAACAACTACTCATAGCACCGTAGAAGAATTCAACAACTTTGCTCATAATTTTTTATATATTTATTTGACCATGTTATCATTATGTTGAAAATAAATAATTTAGTCTAATTAAAACCCATGATTATATTGATTGCACTTAATTCTAGGGTTTTTCCTCCTATCAATTCATATGTCACCTTGCAAGTTAGCATTGAAGGACGTTCCCTCCTTCCTCTTGAAGATTTAAGATATAATTTTAGTGAATTCAAACGATTTTCTTGACTGGTTTATCTCGAGTTGGTGAGACTTGACAACACTCAATAACACGTTAGTATTTATTAGATTTGAATTGGGTTTATATATATGCATGCAAATAAACATAATTTTCTTTCAACGATGAAGTAATTTTCATGATACCTAATCAGTTTAACACCAATAATTGTTTGAATTACTCGTACCCTTACTCACGTTATTTCTACTACTGAGTCTTAACGTCTACGTACGATGTTGAACAATGTAAAATGGGTATCAAAATTGATCAATTAGACGGTAGAATACGTAACGCTAGACATTAATATTGACAAGCACGACCTAATTTTCCATTTCAAGAACTCTACTCGCTCTGAAACCCGACAGGAAGACAGCCTCCCCTAGGGAATCTAAGTGAAGACAAGGAAGACAAAGAGTATCATAGTATGTGTGCTTATCGAAGTGGGCATGCGGTGCAAACCTCAAGCACAACAAGCCAACATTTGTGGCAGGATGGTTCAGTCCATATATATGCATGCCCAACAAAACAAAGCTAACAAAACCCCATAAGCTCCCCTAACTCACACGCAGAGAAGAAGTTTCAGATATCTACTTCCATATGCCCAATGGCGGCAACAAATCCCAAGAATATTCCCATTTCAATACGTATTTTTTAACCATGCTGTACATGTATACCACCATTCTTGACCAAGTTGTAAGGATTCATTCATTCTCTAAAGTACGACAGCCACTTGAATCCTTCACGTTAGAAAATACAAGTTATAATATTTTTGTAACATTTATGATGTTCTAGAATTTGTTTTCCTATATTAAAATTAATATTTTTTTTCAAGTTTAACAGCTTGATCATATCCGAGTTTGTATTTTCTTTTTTGAGAACTACTTATTGTATTTGAATACAAAATAATTGTGGGTTGTTACAAGCCATAAATATAATATAATATTATAATATAATATAAGCTCGTTAATTCTAAGGAATTCTTGCAGTCCAATCATCACTCTTTAGTCTTTACACGTTTGGTTGGTACTAATGTAAATAAATAAAATTCGAGGGGCATTTGTTATTCACGTTGGACCATAAAATGCCAATAGATTTCCTCTTCCTTCAACCGCGGTTGCTGCTCTTTGCTAGCTGTACAAGAAAGAATCAAACACAAACTGAAAACCTGAGAAAGCTTTGGAGAGTTTAAGGTGTGCAAAGTAAATTCATCATTTCATTCACACCAAAAATATATATATACATACTCGTCATTTCATTAAATGTGGTGATTAAGTATGATTTTCTTGATGGGTTCTGTCTTAAATTGAGCTTGTTATGGTTCTTTTTGAGGTTCCTGTTTGTTAACTGATGTTTTGGATGAATTTGAGGTCCAAGTTCATTTATTTTTTAGAATTTATGAGTTTAAGGATGTGGGTTGGTGTTAGAATTCATGGAAATGACTTTTCTTTTCTTGTTTGAATTGAAAGTTAGCATCTTTAAGGGGAGATATAAAATTTAGTTCTTGTGGTATAGCTGTACGCATCCTTTGAAAAGTTTTACTACTTGTAGATATGTATTGACTACCATGGATTTTAGCTATTTAAGGAGTGGAAAAGGCATGTTTAGGTTGCTTGATTGTGCTTGGAAATTAGTGCTTTAAATTGTTGAAAGATTAATTAGATTTGTCACAGAATGCATTCAGTCTGTTTGTTATCACAGGAAATTTTATGGCTTATTAATTTTGTGACCTTTTTTGTTGGTTTTTGATTTTATGCTTTGTCATCTGGGAATGGATTTTTTTATTCCTTTTTTTTTCATTTTATTTTTCTGGTTTGTGTGTTGGTTTGTCCACTACAAGCACTTTTTGGCTTTTAAAGTGCCTTTTCTGCTTCTTCTTCTTCTTCTTCATACTCGGTTGCTTTCGGTGTTTTCATTGAGTGAGTTGAATTAGTTCTAAAAGTAACGGTTTAAATTCTAGGTAACACAATGGAATCTTTTTTTTCGGTTGACGATATAGCTTCTGATTCTAAGGATGGTCACTTTTAGCGGTTGTTGATGATCAATTATCATTATGGAATATATTTTTTTCCCATTTATTTATTTTTTTCGATATGGAGAAGCATGTGTTTATGAATCAGTTTTCATTTTCTTTTGGATCTACATGTAGTTGATCATGCTTCTGCCAAACTCGATGTCTGTTCTTACAAGATTTGCGTATTTCTTCGTTGCTGCTTTTAAATTATTCTGCAATAGTGGGTTGAACTGCATAGGTTGATTGATAGCAGAAACCGGTTTAGGGAGAAGGGATTCATAAGCCCCACTTCTAAATGGTAGATCTTGTATTTGTTCTCAGATTTTTTTTGCTTTTCCACTTTGTTTTCTACGGAGTTTGATCGAAAAGCTTTTTTTAAAAAAATTGATTGCTCAATTATCCTATTTTGTACTGATAGAATAGTCATTACTTAATTCTCTCCAGAAATTTTTGCATTCGTATTTCTTGGACATGATATACCAAAAGCTAGAATTTATTTCGAAACAAAGATGTAATTTTCTTGCTTCTTGAAATCTTTTTTCTTTGCTGTTTCCGTCAACGAAACTGTCAATGATCTGTTTTTTCTCAAGTCTGTTTCTTGCTCGTTCATACTCCTCGAGGATTGACTGACTTTATGGTCAATTGTTTTTGTATTTTTTAGTACTTTTTTAAGTGACTATGGCCATCTACTTTAGAAGTCAAAAGGAAGGGAAAAAATGATACAGAGCATTGATTTTGCTCTTTTCTGGTTGTCATTGATGATCAAATTCGATTATTTTTATTAAAAGTTGACGGATCAGGTCATCCCGGAGATGCAATGACCCACAAAGCGACTTCGCTCCTTAGTATTATCAGCCCCAATCCAAGTTAGGACTTCCTCACTTCTTTCACGTACCTGCTTGTACAGGTTGCCTTGTTGCCAAGTCCATGATTGTGCTAGGGTTTCATTTTCTGTTTAATCTGGTCACTTATTTGTACCATTTACCAGGTTAATTTGGGCCCTTCGTAATTTTCTTGGATGGTCTTTCTACGTATAGTGATTATCACCTGCTCTCACTTGTCTGCTTCTTTTTTAATTAACTTTTCTGTTGTCAATACGCACTGATCATGTGTTGTGTCCTTGTAACAGATTGTGGTGGTCTTTTAATGCATTGCCGAGGATAAGGATGCATTTTGGACAGCAAAAAGTTTTGTGGTGACGAGTGAATTTAGACTTGGCAGCTGCCTCGCTGTTTATAAGTGTTCAGTGATTATAGCATGTGGCATTCCAAAAGTCATTGCGTTGCCAAGTGAAGGTGACAGTTCTGATAGAAAAGGCTAGTTATCAATTCCACGATCTCTTGTCTGAGCTAAGCCCACCAGTGAACTAGTTCTAGATGCAAACCTCTCAGAAACACCGATCAGCTGGCATCCATGGGTTTTACCACCAGCCAGTGCAAGAGATTGATCCATATGGTTTGTCTCATATCCAAATTTTAGACAAGACTCTGTATTCAGATGCTGGAAGCCAAGGAACCAGTGTTTCCTTTGAGACATGTCTAGGACAATTCTTCACCCTGGAATCATCCTCAGCGACTGCTGGTTTCGTTGTCTATGATTCTCCTGCTGCCAGCATCTCATCCAACAGAAGCCCCTTTTCATCCCAGGGTTCACATTCATGCATTTCTGATCCTCGTCATTCCCCTGAAAATATGTATGGATCTCCTTTGAGTGGATCTTCCTCTGCTGATGACGGCAATATACTGAGGCAGAAATTGAGGGAGTTGGAAATTTCATTGCTTGGGCCTGAATCTGATATTACTGACAGCGGCAGTTTTTGCTTTGTGAGTGGAGGATACCAAGCAGAACCATATGCAAGTTGGGACTGGAACCAAATGATGGAAATGATCCCTAGGTTGGATCTTAAGCATGTGCTCCTTGCCTGCGCTGATGCAGTATCAAATGCTGATATACAAAGATCAGCAGGTCTAATGCATGTTTTGGACCAAATGGTGTCAGTCTCTGGAGAGCCAATCCAGCGGTTGGGTGCTTATATGTTGGAAGGGCTTAGGGCAAGGTTGGAACTCTCAGGAAGTAAAATCTACAGAGCCTTGAAGTGTGAAGCACCAATCAGCTCAGATCTGATGACTTACATGGGCATTCTCTATCAGATATGCCCTTATTGGAAGTTTGCATACACATCGGCTAATGTTGTCATTCGAGAAGCTGTAGAATACGAACCCAGAATTCATATCATCGACTTCCAGATTGCACAGGGAAGCCAGTGGATTCTTCTAATGCAGATGCTTGCTTGCCGGCCAGGTGGACCCCCAGCAATTCATATAACTGGCGTTGATGATTCTCAATCAGCTGATGCTCGTGGTGGAGGACTTGATATTGTGGGACAAAGGCTATCAAAAGTTGCCGAGTCCTGCAATGTGCCATTTGAGTTCCATGATGTTGCCATGGATGGTTGTGAGGTTCAACTGGAACATCTTAGGGTCCAACCTGGGGAAGCTGTGGTTGTGAATTTTCCGTACGTGTTGCACCACATGCCTGATGAGAGTGTGAACACATGGAATCACAGAGATAGATTGATAAGGATGGTGAAGAGTTTGTCACCAAGGATCGTGACCCTCATCGAGCAAGAATCCAACACTAACACCAAACCATTCTTTCCAAGATTCATCGAGACACTAGATTATTATGCAGCTATGTTTGAATCTATTGCCGCTGGTAGCTCTATGGACTTCAAGCAGAGGATTAATGCAGAGCAGCAGTGTGTGGCTCGAGACATTGTCAATATGATCGCTTGTGAGGAAGCTGAGAGGGTTGAACGGCATGAACTTCTTGCGAAGTGGAGGTCTCGATTTACCATGGCAGGATTTAATCAGTACCCACTGGGCTCTTCAGCGACTACTGCCGTTAAAGATTTGTTGAAGGAATACCACAGGGACTATAGTGTTCAGGAGAGAGACTGGGCTCTTTACCTTCGCTGGCGAGATAGAGACATGGCAACTTCTTCTGCCTGGCGGTGAAAACCGAATAGCTTCAGCTCCTTAAATGTAATCTGTAAATGTAATCTTACCCTTTTTTTTCTCATTTAGAGAACGATCAGTAGTGATGTTATCATTCTCATAGAAATGGGATTAGCTTTTTTTGGGAGAATACAGCTAGTGTTGAGACAACCTCAAATCATTGTACATGTCCACCATGGAATGAAACAAGAGTAGGTCTGTGTTATTTGCAGTCTCGGAGTTCAAAGTATGCACTTTTTGAACATTGTTAAGAACATAAATGATGAATTTGCTAACTTTTCATTTTGAGATGCATTTTGTTCTCAGTGTCCAGGTATGAAGAATGGACCAATCTTGAATTCATAGTTATTAGACTCGGCATGGTGGTGGTATCACAAGTGTAGCTCGGACTAAGTTTTTTTTCGAATCGAGTTGGGATCCCAACCCGCAACTTGCCACTCCGATCAATTCCCTTGTACAACTCTTCTCAAAATTAATTGTGGTTACCACATAAAAAAAATGGTTAAAACAATAATTTTTTTTAAAATATTATATGAATTACACGTGAATTTACATCTATTCCAAATCCAAAGAGAACACTGGAATAAGACTTTATCTTTTCTTAAATTGTTTTGGGTTTTATAAATTATTTTAAAATTTAATTTAGAATTGAATCAAGACAAAAACTGAATAACGAATTAGAAAAGTCTACTTAAAAAAAAATTAAAATAACAATATTTTGACAATTTCTTTTTAAAAAATCAATGAATTAATGTCTCAGTTTTATTTATGTCATGTCTAAGTTAATTAGATCACAAGATTAATCAAGTGTTTTTTTTTAACCCAAATAAATTCAAGTTTCTGATCAGCCTGGCCTGTCTGAATTTTAAAACAATGGTTTCACATGACAATGGCCCATATTACCCCGTCCTCATTAGATGCAAAAGGAATCGATTGATTAGGCCTAAATTATGCATCAAATTACCCACTGATTTGGCAAAATTTGGTATTAACAATTCACCACACAACCCGGTCGAAACAAAACAAGAGCAACCTCAAACCTTATTTACCACTCTCTTCGTCTCTCTCTCTTCTCCTCTCTCTCTTACAAATCAAGAAGACAAGTAAATCTTGGCTCCGACATTATAAAGATCACATTTTTAAGGTTAGTTTGACAATTTTTTTGCATTGTTTTTTTGTTTTCTTGTAATGTTTATCTTGTCCTTACAGTGCTAATCATGAGATTACTATGATCTATTGGTTTCTTAATTGGATGAAATGAGTTATGGGTTCTGTTTTTCATGAATTGTAGATGATAGTGTTGTTCCAGTTTTTCATCTGGAGCAAGAAAATGTGAAAGTTACGGTCTTTAATACGTTATTTTTTGTTGCATATTGAGGTTGTTTTTGGATTTTTAATGCTTGAATTTTGATGCCGAGGAGATTTTGAGTAATGGGTTGGTGGTGGTTTTGATTATAGGTTTATAAAGCTTGTTGCTTTATGTATCTGGGTTGGTAAAGAAATTATCTTTTTTGGTTTATTTTGTGTTTTGAGTGCTGAATTATTGGTTCAGATTGTGGGTTCATTGAGTTTTTTTATGAAATAATTGAAGAATATGAAGGAGTTAACGGAAAGAGCAGTGTTGAGGAATTTGCAAAAGGAGCAAGAAAGAGAAAGGCGGCGATTACGAGACAGACAAAGAAGGCAATCAATGAGTGTTGAAGAGAGAGAGAATCATCTTGCAAGACGACGTAGAAACTATCAGTTGAGGAGAGAAAGAGCACAAAATGTGAGAGAACCTCAGATCAATCAATCCGGTCTTGTGGATAGTGATGAATCGCCTATGCTCCTGAGTGATGAAAATCATCAAACAGCTATCTCGGTTCCTGTCCAATCTAATGGTGTTTGTCATGCTGATTTGGATCAAAGACAAGGAAGTTTTAATGCAGGCAATGCAAATTCCGTGGGTGAGGCTTGTCATTTTTGTAATGCATTTGATATGAAGGCAGCTTGATACTTACTAATAGATTTTTTTAACAGGTTTAGAAGTTCCAGCGCATAAATTAGCTAAATTACCTATAAGGTCACGTCTAAACCATATAAAACACCTTGCTCGGTCACTGGTTGATACCCTGGATATTGGTGATACTCACAAAATTCCAGCAGATTTGACGATGAAGGGGGAGACAGCTTCCAATTGTAAGCTTAAATATTGTTATTTTCATTTGATCCTGTATCATAAATATTTGTTCAAAATTGCTTGCTAATCGAGTGTCTCATGTGAATCAAATTGTTTGTCAATCGAGTGTGTCCAATGTTGGTTATAATAGAGACATTTATGTATGTTCCACCTTCTTATTGAAACCTTGGTTCAGGCACACCTCCAAAAGCATTACGATTGAATCGTGTTAAGCATCTTGCACGTGTGTTAAGCTCTGATATAACAACGACAACAGCTCAAAATCACAATCGTGAAACAGATGGTAAGAAATACATATTAAAGTTAGCTATCTTTTTCTGAGTCTGAATCAAGGAATTCTTTATTCCAGGAGAACATAATCTGCCAAGGGGAGAACATCTGATGAACAGCAATCTGCCAAAAGTTGTTCAGACTAACAATGTCAATGGTGGAGAGGAATGACTCTGCCCCAATGGTAATAATCATGAATATTTGATTTGTTTTAACATAGTACTTGCAGCTTATGGCACACTTTTCATATACAAGAGAACAATGACTAGAGATTTAATGAGTTTTTACCTATTTATTTCACTATAGTTTCTCCCCGGGGAATTGAAGAAAATGAAGCTTTTTCTCAGCCACACACACAAGGGATGGAATTTTCCAAGCTCCACCTTAAAGTTTCTCAAATCGAATATAATGTGAGTTAGAATATGTTACTAATCTTTATTAGGCTTGTATCTACTTGATGTTGTCTTGCTGTAACTAAAAGAACAATGACTAGCTTTGCTTTTGTTGTGCATATTTAGGTGACTCAATACTTTATAATGCAATCATTTTGCTATTAATATCCGCTTTCTTTTATCTATGATCATTTGGACCTCAGAAAAATTTTCCATGGATGATTGCTGCGATTTTTACTGGAAAGTTTACTTGCAGTGCGTTTCCTAATTTTAAAATGGTTTATTAATTTATCTTACACACTTAACAAGATCTGGAGAATACCAAAAAAACAGGATGGTGAAGCCTTTGTAGTACTTCCCATGCAGTGAACAAGATCTTGAGTTTTGTCGCGCGTGCATGCACACACGTGCCCGCATACAGACACTAGTCAAGTCGACTGCCCTTCATTGAAATGGTTCATGTCTGTTGCGAGCGCAAAAACCATCAAATGAATGTGCCGGCTCAAAGAATAAGGGTTGAGCTTATGTGAGGATGAGATGGATTAATTAGCCAGCTGAAACATTAAAGGGTGAAGGGATGGGTTGTGATTTCTCCCTTTTCCATTCTCTGCATGTGATTGATCATATGACCTAATGATTAACCGCACCTTTCTACACACACATATATAGTTACAGATACAAGGCTCTTGCTGTGTTGAGTAGGATTGGTAGTTTTTGAGTTTTCAAATTGCAAAATGGATTAATTAATTTACAGATAAATTATACTAAAAATTCAATAGAGGGTTAATGAAAGAAAAAACAAAAGAGAGTGGGAACAATCATATAAAAGCAAGTTATCTGTTATAAAATTCTTTAGTGGTTCCATGAACTTGATTATTGACGCCTACATGTTTAATTTTCAACATCTCTTTAAATCCGTAGTTGTTTGGGCAGCTCTTGTTAGAGACTTGTGCCATAGTGAGTATAGTAAGTTCATCAATTCTTCTCCTTCTCGACTCACCATACTACTGTTTTTCTTGTTATCCTGTAGATCGAGGACAGAGGAAGCAAAGGACGCTGCAAAAGAGCATTGTAGATAACTATTTAAGATGGAGTTGGTGGATTTTAGATTAGAGGATAGTATAAAAAGCTTAAAACTGGAGCTGGATTTTGTCCCTAGCAGCTGGGGTGCATTTCTTCTTTCTTTTTTTTTGGTTGAGGATATTTAGAAAGAAAAATGTTCTAGAAGCCTTAAACACCATCTTCATGTATGTTTTTACTGTACTAGGATTTGATTTGCAAACCCCGAATTCGGGGTGCATTGATTTTTTTAAGAAAATATTGTTGTCATGTAGTTTTGGCCTTTGCTCTTGTCTTGTTTCTAGGCGATGCATGTCTTTGTTTGCCCTCTTTGTACAGGCTACAAATAGCACTTAGAGCTTCATTTTCCCATGTATATAGGTAGTCTTCTTACAAACGATAGCTGCCTGTTAGGATTGTCATTAACATGACCCATTGCACTTCCCTGGCCATGAAATTTTTTATTTTTGATTTTGATATTTACAATTAGCATAGGAGAGTCCTTTTGAGCCACCACAGCAAGTTCTTCATGACTTCAAGGGGGCATCCCTTTTTTTCAGGTAGAGTTGGTGATTCCAAAGAATCAGAGACTCACAAGGATAGGACTTGAATCCATGTCCTTCGCATATCCTAAACTTTAACCACTTGTGCTGACTATTGAGGGTTAATGATAAAGAAGGAAGTTTTGTTATGCTAACTAGCACATCCCAACTCTTCTCCAGCAGCTTTTTTATTGCAGTAAATCAAGGATATCGAAGCAAAGAACTTGCGGTTCCGTTTCAAGCATCTATGAACTCCTCAACATATTCGAAATTCTTTGCCCACATAGTTGCACAAGCTAGACCCGTAGTTGTCAGATGCAGTCTAAAACCCGGGTTGGCTAAGTCCACTTTTGGGTTGACAAATTAACCCGAATCTATTTTAAATCGAAGCCGTTTCTAGTTTATGTCTTTAATAAAATGATATTGTTTTGGATAAAAATTAAAAAAATAAAAATTATTAGAGTTTGTGTGATTTGTCAAATTATTTAGGTTTGACAAGATCAATTTTCAAGATTTACAAATAAATCCGGCCAAAGTTTGAGCTAAATTACCATATCACAAAATTAACTCATTGAGTTTAATAATGATAGATAAACTAGGATTCCCTCCGACTTTTGTCAAGGAAACAATTTCTTTTAGTAGACATGGATTGCTGCTCTCCACCCAACCTAGCCAAACTTTTTTTTGTGAACTCCTAAAACAAGTGGTTTTGACAATCTTTCCATATCTTTTAAAGTTCTTAGCATTCATGATGATGGTTCCTCTTCGAATCACAATTCCTTGGAGCGGTTTTTCAACTATAGCTCAAGAAGTTATGGATGCTATACCAAGATATGGAGCTGCACTCATGAATCTGGACAGGATTTCTTTCGAATACTACACCTAGAATAGTTTGGCAAATCAAGGAAACTCATTATTGGTCAATGAAGCTAACTTTGCACCACAACGAGAGGGAGATGCTTCTTCTTTGAAGTCAGTAATCAAAATCCTTTCTTTGGTCCATCGAATCAACCAGGGCCTTCTAATGTTTGGTCTCATATTGATTTCTTGCCAAGCTATGGTTTTCTTACTGATCAGGTTATGAGTGAAGAACTTGCAGACCTGCTGCAGCTAAAGCATCCTAGGATTATAAGAGATGTATTTGTAAAGGTCTCATCTTTTCCCTAATGAAAGACCGTTATGGATGGCACGCCTTTATACATTGATTAAAGCTTGGAAGAATCATCAACTTGAACTTATTGAAGAAAGATCAGCTTAAACTCCAACTTGTTTCTCGACATAGCAATATGTAGAGTCGGGTAAATCCTATATTCCCATAACATTTTAACAAACAATCTTCTATGTCTTTCATGTTTATCTTTATTATAAACTCATTGCTTGGCAATCTGGATAGGTCAGAGGCAGTTTGGAGTTATATTACAGTGCCTAGATGTCCTTCAACTCGAGCAAAATGAGGTAAATTGATGCTCTCCTTTTGAGGTCTTCTTCTTATGACATAGAACATATAAGCTGAAACTTAATAGATGTGATCCTGCAATATCTTGTATCTTAGTCTTCTTAGCAGATTCAATCCACAATTACAATGAAAAGAGCCAGTGATGGTGTGATTGCATTCGGACACTAGCAGCTAATTGTTCCTCTTGGTTCAAGTATTTCCCAGTTAATCAAATGTACTTTCATGTTAAACATAATACAACCCTTACGCGTTGTCAGACAGCATACTGAATTTAGCACAAAATTATGTGTATTTGATGTTAAACAGTCCACATCACCCTTTTCTGAAAACACCTTGATCTGTCGTTTGTTGTCTTAAAGTCTGACTGTTGTTTTGCAAAAACACAATTTGCGTAATATGATTACAGTTGCTATTTAGACAAGCCATGGAGTATTGTCCGAAGTTGGCAATGGATCAACGAGGATGTGTCTCCTTGAAACCTTTCATCCTCCACAGCAAAGGTTACTACAAGAACGCACTTCTAGAACTCATCTGCAGCCATGGAGTATACCTCTCACAAGACCCTCTAAGGTAAGAATAATTTCTGTCCTACAAAGTATGGCACAGTTGTATGCAAGGATAACACATATACTATCCAATTATCCTCTGATTTTGTTTTACAATTCCAATTGACGGTGTAAATTAACAGGTCATGTCATACACCAGCACTCAACACATCTATTGGAATCATAACACAAGGAAACTTCCATAGCAGTTGAGTTTGATTAATGTTTTATGATAGAAACGATAGATACAGGAAAACAAAAAACAAAATAAATATATTTTTGAGATAGTAAAAGAATACATCTCTTTTATTTTTACTTTTTGTTTTTTTACTACGAGATACTAACTAAACGCAAATGAGACTAATATGCTATCATAAATTGAAAGTAGAACATCTAATTTCATTGAAAAAGAACAGAAAAATGACACTCTTAAACGCAATCAAGCATTTGTTCACCACTTAAGAGTTAAGATCATTAGAGAGTATAAAACTGTATTTTCTAGTTCATGACCTTTGTTTATGAAAAATGAGTTGGGCCCTGAAAAAAGGGGTACCAGATAGTAATAACCAGGCCCATCGTTGGCTAATGCAAGCTAGAAAACCTCACGACACTCTGTCGGCTATCTTCTAACCCTCACATCACCATCAGCCGCACGATATCCATCCAACAGTCCAGATTAATCCACAAACCTCTATAAGTTGTCCCAGCCACTAGGGTTTTAGTCATCTACTCATCTTTACATTGCCTTCTCTGCCTGCCTGCCTCTCAGCTGCAGCCTCTCTCGCACTTGCTTTCAACTTCTTTTAGCTTCATACACTTCAAAGTTCTGATCTTTTTTTCCTGATTTTCAAAACAAAACCCAGTTCTTTGTTTCCATTACTTAGCACGTTAAGAGTTCAAAGATCTGACTTTTATGCTTGATAGACTTAAAAGGTTTAGACTTTTTACTGTTTGCTAAATACCAGTTCGTTTTTTTTTTGTTGATTAGCACTTGAAAACTTCAAATATTTAATCTTTGTTAGTTTTATGAAATTTGATTTTGTAAATCAAAGTCGTGTTCTTATCCTATTCTTTATTATTCTTGTTTAACTCTTAATCATGTTTTTTTTTGTTAAACGTGACGGGGATTTTTACTTCAAATCCTTACTATATAATTGGAGCAAACGATTTAAATCAATGTTTGTATATTCCAAAGTAAAACGTCACAAAGAAAATCCCAGGCATGTCGAGGTCCTCCACCGCGAGCTCCTCCGTGTAATGGGATGGTCTCATATTCCATTGCCTTGTGTAGCGGCGTCGCTGCCATTACAATTTGGGACTGGCCATGAGGCAAACATTTATATTTATAATTGTCTTTTTCTATACTTAATGTTAATTAGTGTGTTGCCAATGATGAGAATTAACACCATATTACCATCTTTCGGGACTGAATGGCTTTTAAAGCCTTGCTGACATTCTGCAATTCTGAGGCATTATTATTTTTACTTATTAACAGTTTTTGTTCTTTATTTTTCTCTTGTTTTCCCTTATTTTAAATCAAGTTATCTTAGATTTGCCATTATAAGACTGCTTTGGATCATTTTGAGATTTGGGCTCGCGAGGCTAAATTTTAAAAGGGCACAGGACACAGTTCGGCTTTGTAATCGGAGAAGAGATGTGTTTATTACATGGCTTTCATACAAGTAATAATGTGTTTCATGGAACCTGTCTTGTTCAACAACAAAATGGACTACCTACTTAACTATTCTATTGAACCTAAAAGAATTAAGAATTTTAATGCAATATTCAATGACTTTGAAACTGGACATTGAATTTTGAATTTTAATAATGGAAGAAGGTTAAACAAATATTTAATTCAATGATATTAATGTGCTATATCAATGGAGATAGGGAGAGTTCAACACTTGAGAGTTTGGATGGGCAACATCCTCATAGAGAATTGTGTATGTGAGGCCTGTGGCTGAAGTGCCTTGTCCAGCAATTCGAGAGACCATCGGCATCTGAGCTTCTCGAGCATCCTTTATTTGATTAAACCAAAATCTGGAATGTTTTCAACAATCAGCTAAGATATAAAGATCAGTTCCTCTCCAAGACAATGGTTGGTCTGGTACCTTTGGTGCCTAGAATTTCATCTGGTGTCCTGTTACAAGACAAGAGAAGACAGGAAAACTTAGTAACATACAAGAAGGGGGAAAACAGAACAAAACAAAAATAGAGATTATGAACATTAGCCAAATCAAAAGGTTTAGTTATAAGTGGTTTAGACGAGCCCTTAGAAAGGGGTCTTTCCTCCTACAATATTTGGTGCCTTTTTTTCTTCTCCAAAGTATTTAGGTAGAGCAAAACAGGAAAGGCAATTGAGGAATTGCATTCTGCCTACCCTTTCAAAGGCGAATAGAGCATTCAAGAAAGACAGTCACTTACTAACTAAAACACAGAGAAAGGAGAGATCCTGCTGAAACAGCCTAGACAGTAGTCCATATAAATACTGCAAAAAATGAACAAATAATTAAAATAGAAAAGGAAAAGAAAAGAAATCTATCTAAGGCAAAAGAAATGAACCAAAACGAAAGGAGTATAACTTCAAGTTTCTTCAGAAAGCAGCAAGTTGAGGTTGTTATCCAACTGATGTCCAATAACCAAGGAAATAAAGAAAAATTACGTTCAAAGCATATAAAGTCTTTCAGTACTATTGCATACACGCAGCGCTCATAAAACAATTATCTAGTATAAAAGAAATTTATTAGTTGTAAGAACAGCTTGACTATAGAAATATATCCATCCAAGTTATTCTGATATTTAAAAATTTAATTGTCTCCTTTCTTTGTACGGAATGCGCAACTAAGACTTAAAACACAGCTTTAAAGGATTATGAATGGGGGACTACCAAGTACCAAAGACAAAAATGATAAGCAAATTGTTTGGCAGTAAATAAAACAAAGAGATGAATATGGCATCTTCACCTTGAGTTTGGACTATTAAAGATTTCTGTTGGCAGACATTATTAAGGTGAAGCCTTCCACCTCAATAATTACTGGCTCAAACTAGTACCTATCTCCTTTACTTGTATCCAGCCAAAAATCCCACCAGCAGGCAAAGCATGAACCCTTTGACGTTCAAAAAAATCCAAAAGTGAACAAAACACAATATGATCACTACAAAACGAACGCTCATTTCTTTCACCAAAGATTATTTCCAGAGCCCATAAATTATAATCCCAGCGATTCTTAGCAGCCAATGGCCTATCCAAGCAGAAATTCTGATGTCCCAACTGGGACATGTTTCTTTTAGATTATAAAGTAGGCCAAACAAGATTCCATCTTTCAAGAGCAGAAGCTACCTTTCTGTCACGAAAACTGAGCATAGGTGATGGTCTGACCCTCTGAGTTACTTTGTTTACCGAAATTGTAAACCAAGATATTCCATGTCACATCATTAGGTACAAAGCCATTCTCAACACCTCTATAGAGAAGAAAACATGCATCATCAAATGCTCCCTCTCTACAGAGCCAGCAAATCAGAGTGTTGTATGTAATAGAATCAGGTTGTATTCCTTCAGCCTGCAATTTCTCAAAGAGATTCAAAGCCTCTTGGATGCGTCCTCTCTTGCATAAACCATTAATTAGGCTATTGTAAGTGACTATGTCTGGCGAGAAACCTCGATGAATCATGTCTCTCATAAACTCTAGTGCATTATGTACTTTGCCAGCTGTACAGAAGCCATTGATCAGAATATTACAAGTGATAATGCTGGGGGTTAGCCCCTTCCTGATCATTTCTTCAAACAAACCCAGTCCCTTCTCAACAGCCCCAGTTTTGCAAAGTGCCTTTATTAGACCATTGTAAGTGATTTCATCAAGAGGGCATCCTCTAAATAACATATCATTTACAAGCTTAAGGGCTTCTTGGATTTCACCTCTCCTCAAAAAAGCATGAATCAACGTGTTGAAAGTTACACTGTTAGCAATAACACCCTCTAAAACCATATCGCGGTAAAGAGCCAAAGCATCCTCCATCTCATCAACCCTGCACAGACCAAAAATTAAGGAATTAAAAGTAAATATGTCAGGCTTGCATCCTTTACTTGACATTTCACCAAACATGTCCAGGGCTTCATGAATCTTTCCATGCTTGCACAAGGCAGATATTAGGGCATTGTATCCCACTGTATTCAGACTAAATCCCTTAGTTAACATCTCACGTAAAATAAGACCAGCTTCCTCTAGTTGGCCTTTCTTGCAGAACCCATCAATCAAAATTGTATATGTATTTAAGTTGGGCTTGCACCCCTTAGCATCCATGTCATTAACCAATTCAAGAGCAGAACCAAAAAGCCCCTTCTTGCAAAGGCCATTAACAAGTGTGCTAAATGTGAAAACATCAGGAACATAGCCATTGTTTATCATCTTGTCATAAACAAAAGCTGTGGCTTCATTCAATCTTCCATTCCTCACAAATCCATTAACCAGTGTATTGAAATGCACAACATTTGGACCAGGGACTTTGCTCAACAATGCCTGAGCTTCATCGATTCGACATGTTTTACACAATCCATGCATTAGGTATCCATAAGTCATGTCATTAGGGGTAAATCCCTTGAGAATCATCCGGTCAACCAATTTTGCTCCCTCAAGAACTCGATTGAGCCTACAGAAACCATAAATAACAGTATTGAAGGTATTGACGTCAGGCGGGCAACCCATCAAGAACATTTCCTCCAAAAGTTTCAAGGCCTCGTCGACTCTATCTCTCTTGGAAAGTGCATCTATCAAAGTCTGGTAAATCATCGAATTTGGCACACAACCATGTTTAGTCATGTCCCTAAGCAGCAAGCAGGCATTATCCACCTCATTAACCATACAAAGTGCTTTCATCACCAGCCCAAATGTATAATCATTTGGCGAAACACCCTTACTCAACATGTCATAGAAAACATTGGATGCAACACTAGGACAATTACCAACTACTAATACATCCAATACAACATTATACGACCTAAAGCTTGGTTCACAACAATAAACACCCTTCATATCCAATAACAACCTAGTTGCTTGTCCAGGCAAACCAGCTCTTCCATAATATTTCATAATCAAAATAAAAAGGGACTCTCTAAAAACAATCCCCTCCTCTTTCATTTGCAATAACAACCTATCTATAACCTTAAAACCCGCAGCTGCCCCAAGCTTATCAATCAACAAATAGTACACACTAAATGAGTGGCAATAGCCCTTTTGGGCACCAGCCCACTTGAATATCTCCATTGAAGTTTCCACATCGAGTGGCAATTCAAGAAGTTTACAAAGTTGAAATGGTGTAATCTTATTGAAAGATCTTCTAAGTTCTTTAAGGTCAAATGGCTTGAGTAATCTTTCCCATTCAGTCTCATGTGCCGACTCATTATCTTTTGAGTTAAAACCACTGAATTTTCTAACAAATCCAGATGGAAAAAGTGATAAAGACTGGGTTTTGATAAAAATTTGAAGGGTTTTGCTCACAGGGGCGAGCTTTGGTCCCTTCAACATTAGTGAACAAGAAAAACTAGCATAGGCTTTTAAAGACAACTAATAAAGATAGCCCTTTGAGAACAGTAACTGAGCATCACGTACCTTGATAGAAAGACAAGAAGAGAGAAAACTGAAGATCAAATGATGTTCTGTTTCTGAGACAGAAGCTGAAGTAGAACTAGGAAACATAGATGGAGCCAAATTTTCACCCGAGCTATCGGTCTTTAAGTGCCAGAGGAGGTGGGTGGGTTTTTAGCCCTGGCCTATATGTTCTTCTGGGCCTAAGCTTCACACCATTTTAGGTCTTCCTTGAAAATCTTCAAATTTGGAATTCTGAAAAATTATTAGGTATTTCATCGATAACCATAGATATAAAATCTAAACCTGTACATAACCTGATTTATGTTTAGTTCATGGGTTAGAAAGATTAATTTAAATTAACTGAGTTAATTCAAGTGATTTTATTTTAAGGTTTTTTTTTTAAATAACTTAGAATAATATTATTTTAAATTTTTATTAAAATCAAATTAGATTGATAGTATCATGGATTAACTTATCTAGTTAACTGGGTCGGCTCCCACATAGCTCAACATGAAACTCGTACCAACATATTTTTAAAGTTTTTTCTTGTTAATAATTTTTTTTAATATTTAGCATAGGCAGAACAATTTACTTGATTTCTAATCGAGGTAAGGGGCATTGGTTACAATGATTTGCATGGCAGATTCGAGTAAGAAATGAGCAGACTTCTTTTAAAGATATCAGTGACAGTGATGGACACCTTAGTTTGGTCCTTCTCCATACTTCAAAAGGCAACTTGCCATCCGAAATACTGCACTTGGTCATTCCATACGTTTTCATCATCCACATAAAGTAGTAACAAAAACATTTGTGGCTTGAAGCCTTTTTTTTTTTTTTTCCTGATTGCAAATCTTCAAGATCCCACATTCATCACATTACAAATTTTCCCCTTTCAAAAGATCTAAGCTATATGTACAATCCTGCAGGGGGAACAGGATAGATTAACAATTCAGTTTTGAACATATTGCAGCGACCAGCAGCACAATAGCGGAATCAGAGTATGGTGATGGTAAGAATAGATGAGCTACACACAAGAGCTACACTGAACGTTCTGCGATCCCAGGACCATTCTTGCAGCTTCAACTGCAACTTGTCCGCTGACATAGTGCTGGCGACATACAGGCATATAAACATCAGCCCCGCCAATCAGTTCTGTCTGTGTCTCCTCTGTCTTTCTTAAGGTGAAGAAAGCACGTTTTCCACAAATCTCACACCGAGCGCTTAACTTAGTGACGGAATCAGCAAGGGGAATTATATCAAGTACAGAACCAAAACTCCTCCTGTGAATATTTTATTCCAAGGTCAAAAGGGACTTCATTGAATTTGAGAAGAAGGTTATGATATATGAAGTTGTGAAACACATGATTAATAAAGTAATGGGCAAGAATTCTGGAGAAAAAAACAAAATCATTGAAACAAAGTGGCAGGCTTGAAATATACCTCAGATAGTCACCATCCAGGCCAGCAACTATTACAGTTTTGCCATCATGATCAGCAACTTCACGGCAGAAATCATACAAGTCTTCAAAGAACTGTGCTTCATCAATACCGATCACATCTAGCTGTCATCAAGTAGCTGTTGTGAGTCTTTATTACCAAGTTTACTTGCAAAAAGCTTGCAAAATGTATATTGTCAATCATCCAGTGTTCAAGTATTTTCCAGTGTACATCTTCCAAAAGCAATTCACCTTTCATTTTAAAGACAAGAACTAAAATTTCAAAAGGATGTACGAGAAACTGACTGCTTAGCATTCATACATTAGAGTTCAGACAAGTTACTTAATAAACGCTATGGCAACATTCTATACAAGACAAATCACCAGATTTTGACATTGAGATACCTGGTCATAAGCATCCTGACCTAATTTCTGTCTGAATGATGACAAATTGGGCAGCGCACAACATGGCAATTTGACCCCATCATGTGTCGCTACTGAATCCAATCCATATCTATTATCCTTGTTTGATTTTATAATTGCTACGTTTCTGCATGACAGGTAGAAAAGAAGAATGAATAACAAAACAACAATTCTGTTGATAATATGACATTGTTTAATTCCCCATGGGACTCTACTTTAAACCATCTCACCAAAAGTTGTTAATTGGCAAGTCCTAAATTCCAAACACTGTTGGATATATGCGTAATCTCCTTGGTAAAATTTCAATTTTAAGTATCCCAACAGAATCTTTTTATTTATTTATCTATTTATTTATTGACAAGCATCAGGACAGAATCTTAATTTATAATGAAAACCAATTCTGAATTCTTCAAGCCCCTTTTGCACATATCCAGAAACCTGTGTATTCCAAGAAATCAAGCTTTTATCCATCAATGTATCGAACAACACACGCATGATCTTCAAATCCCCAGATTTGGCATACAATATTGTCAATTTAGTCTTCAGATAGTTGTTTGGAACAAACCCAACAACAGCCATTTGTGCATGGATTCTTCTCCCCTTATACATTTTCCTGAAAATGCATTCTTGAAACAGGAGAGCACAGCTCCCACGGTCCAGTTCCAACCCCAATTGCCATAATAGCCACATGGCTTCATTCATTCTCCCTGTTATACAAAGAAACTTTAATGTTTTCTCCAATTCACGCAAATTCCTAGCCTGAAAGCTGGCAATGTCTACCCATGATAATCACACTCCTTCGATCCAAAAAACATTGTCAAACTCCCACCTTTTTAAAGTTCAAACTACACCATCAATCCATCTGTAATGTATCATACTAAAATCAAGTCCATAATGTACAATAACATGCGTGTTTCACTTTGTCTAATATGTGTCTCAAGACAGCTACTATATCAACAATAAAACTAAAATATGAAGCCAAACCGAACAAGAAATAAAAGAAACCCAAAAATCCAAAATCACACAAACAACAAAATCAAATTCTAACAAAAACCCAGATCATAAAAACACAAAAATAAGCCAAGGAACAGAAAATCAAACCTGCCATCATTGATTTCAGCTTGAACACGGTGAAGAAGAGTGGTAGTTTTGCCAGCAAACATAGGGCCAACAATCACATGAATTTCACCAGAAGAAGTAGAAAGAGAGGATTTTGAATGGACACACCGAGTCTGAATTAGAAAATTTGAAGGCTCAAGTGAAATCATAATGCGTTTTAGAGGCGAAGAAGAAATGGGGTTTTGAGTTTTCGAGAAAAGATTGGATTTTGAAGCTAAAGAGAAGAGATTGGAAGCTAAAGGTGTGGCCTTTATTGACATAGGTGAGAATAAGACTGTTGGGGTGATTAGTGACTTCATTCTTGAAATATTAATTGTTTTGTGATTTTCATGGTTGTGCTAAATTTAGGGTTTAAGGGTTTCAGAGAGACAGGTTTTAAGCTTTCTGCTGTGTGTGTGTGTGTGTGTGTGTGAGAGAGAGAGAGAGAGAGAGAAAGTCGTAATAATGTTTTGCTTATTTTTGTAGAGTTCGAGGTTTCGAGTAGTGTGGTGTCGTGTGTTTTTTTTTCACCCAATGATCATCGAGTGTCTCGGACCAAATTCTTTCTCACTTTTCTTTTTTTATCGGATGGTAAACATATCCATGGTTATCAAATCCGATTTGAGTTTGACCGGCTCAAGATTCATGGATACTTTTGGAGGGTGGTTGGATTATATTTTTAAAAAAATTAAATTTTATTTTTGAAAAAATTTTAAATTAATATTTTTTTTTAGTATTTTTTTATTGTTTAAATGTGTTGATATAAAAAATAAAAAATATATAAAAAAAAATATTTTGAATATTTTGAATTTTATTTTTGAAAAAGTTCCAAATTAATATTTTTAGTGTTTTTTTATTGTTTTGATGTGTTGATATCAAAAATAAAAAAAAATATTATTTTAATATATTTTTAAGTGAAAAACATTTTACAAAATATCATGCACTATAATCTCAAACATAACCTTAAATAGAAGGGTTATTAGTAACCTAGTCAAAGTTTAAGTTACAAGCTTTGTTTAGTTAATATAGGTTAACTCTAGAATAATATTAACTTCTTTTTTTTTTTTACTAAAATGATATTATTTTAAATCACAATTTTAAAAAAATATTAAAATTAACTTAATCGAGTTTAATTAGTTCAAACTTTCTAACCAAATTAAAATATAACTCATCTTGATTCGAGCTTTAAGTTAATGAGTTATTTAGTGAATCCACTCTATTTAATAACTACTAGTATATTAACCTATGCTTTGCAGCGGGTCAATATTAATTTTTTTTTAAATGTAAAAAAAAATATTAACAGTATAAAAAATGTTTTTAAGTGCATTGGATCTAATAGTCTTGCTAAATTCAAGAGTCTTGAGTCTGACACCCAAGTAATTTGGGTCTTACTTGTTTGCTAGACCCAAGTAAATATGGGTCCAGCACAGCTTTTTGAATTTAAAAATAATAAAATCAATGTCATGCCCAAGAGTCTGGGCATTGCTGTCAGACCCAAGTCGCCTTGGTATGGCCTGGTTGCTAGGCCCAGGCGCTTAGGTCATGCCAGACCCAGGCATTGAGTTAAAAAAATATAGTTAAAAAAGAGAGGGAAAAAAAGGATAGAATTTCAATTGAAGGAATAACAAATTCTTAAACATATATATAAAAAAAAAAAATTATTTCAATGGGAAGATATGATTTGAATTTTTAGACCTAAAACGTTAAATTAAATTTTTGTGATGATTTGTTGTTTATAAATAATTTCTGAACTTGGATTTCTGTTTAAGATACTTCAAAGATGTTTTTTTTATAAAAAATAAAAAATTTTATAAATCTCAACATTTTAATTATCACCTATTCAGACCCAATTCGCTTAGGTCTAACATGGTTGCTAGGGCCAGGCGCTTGGGTTATGTCAGACCCAGACATTAAGTTAAAAAAAAACAGAGAAAAAAAAAGAAGAGAAGATAGAATTTTTATTGAAGAAATAACAAATTCATAAACATAAAAAATGAACTATTTCAATAGAAAAATATGATTTAAATTTTTAGATTTAAAATGTTAAATTAGATTTTTATGAAGATTTGTTGTTTATAAATAATTTCTAAACTTGAATTTTTGTTTATGATACTTCAATGATAGTTTAAATGTATTTTTTAGAAAAAAAAAATTACAAGTCTCAACATTTTAATTATCATCTGCTCAAACTAAAATTGTTTATGTCTAGCATGACTACTAGACTCAAGGCTCCCGGGTCTAACATGGTTGCCAGACCCAGACGTGCAGTTTGGCAGACCTCGACTCATGAGTCTGGCATGGACCTAAAAGTCGTGGGTCTGGCAAACCATGCCAAACTCAAGGTGCGTTGGTCTAGCCTTGGGTCTGGCAGTCATGCCTAACTCAAGGTGTGTTGGTCTAGCCTTGGATCTGGCAGTCATGCATGACCCGGGATACTTAGGTCTAGCAGTCATGTCAGGCCCAACGTAGCCATGTTAGATCCAACGTGCTTGGGTACGACACACATGTTTGATCTAACAAACAACAGACAAAAATGACAATTGTATATTTTAGTTGTTAGGGGAGAGAAAATAAAGAAAAAATGCAAACAATCGATCACCGACAGCAATTCAATCATTTTCTGTCTATACGCGCCATACTATGTGAAGAGAGCACAACTGTGTATCCAGTAAGACGACGGATGACCAGATTTGACCATAAAAAAGCATCACACGCGCTTCCTTAATAACATGGACACCAGTGGGAATGAAAAAGAAAGCTAAAAAAATATCTTGCAAAAAGACAAAAAAATAAAAAAATAACACTACTATTATAATTTATAATAAAATATCTTTTAATTTACAATAATTTTTTAACACCGTTTAACTTTTATTATAATAACCAAGATACCAACTAATATTAACACAAAGTTACTTTTTCCAACTAATATTAAAATATTATTTTTATATTGATTTGATGTTTTAAAAGAATAATATTTTTGAACATGAAATTCATTGTTCAAGATTAACACGTCATTTAACTACCGGATCAATCTCTCTATCTTAAATTCGCTGGTCAGGAATTGAATGTTTAGAAATTCGTTGGGTTTTCTTTGCATTCATGCAAGGTATGATCTCGGCCATCCATCAACATTTAGCATTTTCAACATTAAATGTTGATGTTTTTATTGCTAATTTTATTTTTAATTAACCAAGTATTATTTAGGGTGGGATGTGATCCAAGTTTTTTTATTTTTCTTCCTAAAAGCACCACAATGTTATTTTAAATTGACTTATATTAACTTATCTACTTTGTGATTCTAACCTTGAATCAAGTCATAAACCAGGTTGAATTTTATAACTATAACTTGAGCAGTATAATTAACAAAGTAAAAAAATGTTAAATTCAGAAACAAGTGATATAAACCTCTTGATCATATAGTTAAGCAATCACCAACAAAGTAGATAACAACTCGAAAAATAAAAAACAAGGCTTAATAGAGCCTTGACTTAGAGGTAACTCTGTATCTAAAAACCAAATATATTGAAAAAAGACTTAGATACTGAGATAACCTTGTATCTAATAATCCTAAGTATGTGAATGATGCTACGAATCTAGTTAATTTTCGATAAGTCAGTGTACGATTTTTATCCTTGCAAATAAAAGTTGTTCTGCCACAAATAAACAAAAAAACTCACGTTTATTCTTCAAATTGATACTGAAATTCGCAGCCAAAAAAACATAATATAGTATCCTCTAAATAACCCTAATGGATTCTTTTTAGGCTGCAAGCTAATGGTCATAAACTAGTAATTAATTAACATTAGTCTAATAATAAAATAAACCCCTAAACAATAACTAATGGGCCAGAAAAAATCTAAATTAAAAAATAATTATTCAACATTAAGTAAATAAATAAAATGGAATAATAAAAACAAAGTCTTCATGCCAAAATTTCTTCATGTAACCTGAGTCTCTAATTTTTGCATATTTGTGGTAGATTTTCAGTCCCGACTTCAAACATGTTGTTCTCTCTTGTCTGGATGAATTATTAGGCTTACCATATATGATTGGAAACCCTGAGATGTCTAGTTTCTAGACCAACCTAAATCGCAACAAAATTCCACCTGCAGCTTCATATATGCCCCTAACATTACACAGAGATCTAGTCTGATAGATTTGACAAGATTTGTCTAGTAACTTTAACTTCTAAAATAATATGTTTATGAACTTCATTTGACCTGACAATTTACTAAAATATAGTTACATGTGTCTAATATGTCATTGTAAAATTTCAGTTCGTTTTGATGTACGCTTTAAGAGATATATTTGATCTCGCAAAATTAATTAATAAATATTTTAAAATCAAATTTAAACCAGATGTAGTTTATATCAACAAGGCTTTGTGTATTAATTTGATCTTCTTTAAAAATGAACAAAAAAAAAAACATAACACATTAAATTTTTTTCATTGTTGTTATTGCAATCACCTAGTTGTGCATCAAACGAAACCCTAATCACTTACCCTTTCCCCCCTAAAATCAGATAACCTTTTGGTTTCACTTTTCCCTTTCCCTTTGTGGAGACTTTTCAAAGAGATAGCAGAGCTCTTTCATTATATCATCTGGTCCACCATGATAGCAACAAACCAAATATGAGAGATTGGGATTTGGTAGTTTCACATCGATGCTAACAATGCAAACTTGTATTTCTTTGCCATTAATTTCATTGTAAATATAGTTCAAACCTTTCCCATTTATGCTTGGTCTATTTTGCGAACCCTAAGCACAAATTATAGGGTAAATCATGCATGTTTCTATTAGTTTGTATATTTAGCTGAATCAAACCCTCTACTTTAAATTTGATCAAATCAATCCCTGATTTACCCATAAAAGGCAATTTGAGATTATCCAACATGAAATAGGTGGCGAAAATGGCATGAATTTGCTGTTTAGTTAGTAATGGAGTTGGAGAAAAGAGCTTAAATCACCTCAAATTGTAAGTAGAGATTGATTTTATCAAACTAAAAATAAAAATATCAGATCAGTTCGATCGAACAAGGAACCATATATGTAAAATCAATTTTAGCCAAATAAACAGTCCTGAAAACTTATCCTATCTTAGTCATTTTTATGTCATTTACAACTTAGAGTTTCATGTATTTATTCAAAAATAAATAAAAAATTATTTCATGTATCCGAGATTTGCCCAAGATTGTCTTGTCCATTGCCTCTCAATTGATGGCTCTTTGGCACCAAAGTAAATAAATGTTGATTAAGATTTTCAACCTCGGCGTTCCTTTATTATCCATATTAGGTAAAACAGTAAGGAATTAAACCCAAGTTCTTGGAAACTGCAAGTGATTAGATCACCAGATGCACAATCTTCTACCTATAACCGATAGCAATATGTAATATATATATATGAGTTATGGTGCTGGAAATGCTAAGCATAATCAATGGCTCGGGAGGTGGTTTTTTATTGTGATATTGTTGATCAAGGAAAAAGGCAAGTGGAGGGTAAGGCAATGGAATTGCAATCCAATGACATCATGCATGTGCACCAATATATATATATATATATATATATAGATGTAGGCTGTAGGCACCAAATGAGTATTAATGTTGATGCATCCATCTGTTCTTCGGATGAGTGGGAAGACAAGGGATCCCTTCTGTCTTTCACACATCTCCAGCTTTATCGAATATTATAATTAAAAGTTGTGCCCAAAGTTGTTTTCATGAAATAAGAAAGAAATAGCCATCTTATCTATTGAAACATTCATTCTAAGCATCACTCATCAACTCATGGACATATTCAAAGTCACTTTATATATATATAATTTCTTCCAAGAACATGTAATGGGTTAGGAATTAGGATGAATAGTTCAAACCCTTGCCTCTGCATCAAACAATCCTTTTACGTGGAACAAAACAACCATATTTGATGTTTCTTTGGCATCATAAATTGAAAGGATTATGAAGGGACTAAATTTACAACACCTCTTAACTAACACTGGTTTAGGGATATGGTACATCATTTGCCCGTGTGAATTTGATTAATTTTTTTTCATGTAAAAAGAATTTTTAGATGTTATTATCATGTTTTTTAATATAAAAAAGTTTAAATAGTGTAAGGATTGGCTTTTTAATGACCCGGTCAACTTTAAGGTTTTAAAGATAATTTGAATAATTGTTAAAAATATAGTTTGACTAAAATAAATTTCTAAGATATTTTTTTCAAATATTGAGACGAAACATATTTGATTGATCCAGATTAACTTGTCAAAATTCATGACCTATATCATAAGATTATAATAACCCCATAAAAAAAATAATTGAAATAAATTATGAAATTCAATTCCTAATCAACCCAATATTGAAAGTTGAAATTGAAAAAAAGAATTAATTAAAAAAATATTAGAAAAAAACAACAACTCGAGTCAACCTGAGTCAACCTGCCAAACTTATAACCTGGATCGCGTGACTGAGATAATCTCATAGAAACAAATTATGAAACCTATTTTCCAATCAACCCAATGTTGAATAATGAAATTAAAAAACAAAATAAAAAAAATAAGGAAAAAAAACGATTGAAGTCAATCTGGCTTAACTCGCCAAACCTGTGACTTAGATAATAAAATATGAATAATCTCATAAAAAGCAAATAAAAAAACTATAAAACCCGATTCTAAATCAATCAAATATTGAAAGATAAAACTAAGGGGAAAATTCAATAAAAAAAGATGAAAAAAATCCTGAGTTAATCTATTAAACTTGCAACTCGAGTCATGAGACCATAATAAAAAATCCAATATTAAATGATAAAATAAAAAAAACTAAAATTATAAAAAACAAAGCACTATTCAAGTATACTTTTATGGGGAATACTTATATGAGTAAATTTCCCTATTCAATTAGTTTTTGTTAGTTAATTAATGTTTGTAATAAGCTTTTGTCTTCTCTTTTTCAATTTTGGAAGCCTTTAAATTCTAAATTTTACAAAATATTCATCTAATTAATTTTTTTTTATAGAAAACATGTTATGCAATATAAAAACACAACAAAGTACCATTTCTTTCTCCAAAAGTAAAGTAGCCAAAAATCTCATCTTTATAAAGATCTTAGATGCCTAAGATATGGGATGATTAATGGTAGTCTTTAACTATTTCTCACCTTTTTGATAATTTATAATACAACTCAATTAAAAGAAAATAACAAAGAAGGTTAAAAAAAATAACAAGGGAATCAATTTTAATCATCACTTACATTTTAATAGTTAGATGTATTTTTTTTATAGCAAGACTAGAAATACCGAAAACATTTTTACATTTCAAATTCAAATAACGTTAGTTTTTTACCGGTTCACCCCGATTTCAGTCTAGTAATTACTCCAATCAAGTAAGTTATAAAAAAATAGAGAAATCCGCATCAAATCAGTACCTTCTCAATCAAGTTTTAAATAAATCATCCCCACTCAAATAACTATATTTACAAAAAATTTCTTCATTATCAACTCCAATTTAATTTAAACCCCTTCATAAAAAAATGATTTAAACTTAATATAATAATATAAAAATCAAACCATAAATTATTTAAGTGTTCATTTATTATTGTGAGGCATCATAAACAATTTCACTACAGAAATATAAAAATCATACTTTTAGGGCAACACTGAAATACCAAATATAACCTAAAGAAACACCTCACCTCAAGGCTCAAGCAATTTACCAACCCTAAAAAGTTTTTCACTCACGCACGCAAAAAAACTTGCTAAAAATTTACAAAAACAAATAAGTTAACCCCAAAACAGCAGGGTCCTAATTGAAAAAGGCTTGAAAGTACAATGGTGAAAACTTACTAATAATAATAATAATTAAAGAAAAAGGTAAAGGTGGCAAAATTTAATTCTTTTAGTTGTTTAAATCAAAATTTGGAAAGTCACCATCCTCCCCATCGTCTCCTTTGTAACTTTCTTACACGAGAGGATAGCCAAACCTCTCTCTATCTTTCGCTATATATATATATATACATACACACACACAAGACACAAACTTAGGTACCCATTTTTTTGTTGTTGGAAACAAACCCATTTTCTCTCTCTGTCTTTGTGTCTTTCTTTGATAAATTTTAATCATCAACAACAACGACAACAGTAACTTGCAAAGAGAGAAAGAGGGAGGAGAGAGAGCAAAAAAGAAAGGGTCTCTCTCACCCTCTCTTATTGTTATGTCTCCTCGCAGATCTTAGATTCTTTCAGTTTCCTATCTGGGTTCTTCTTTCTTTTTTTCTGGTAAATTTCCAATAAAAAAAGCAATCTTTTTTGTAATGAATTCTGGGTTTTGGATCTTGTACTCATTTTCTTATCAAAGTTGGTATCTTTCTGTTTGTTTGTCAGGATTCCTGGATTGCTTTTGATTGATATTTGATTGCTCAAAGGTTGTTTCTACTTTTGGATTAAATCCAAGAGTGACCTTTTGTTGTAAATATCCAAGCTTTGCTTTGTATTTTTGACAAGGTATTGTTTTTCTTTGTTTAATCTGCATTACGACATCATGTGTTTGATTGTTTTTATTAACATAGTATTGTGTTCTATGCTGACTTAGATGTTTTGTGGCAGTGAATATTGGATTGTATTTTGCTGTAGTGGTGTCCAATTCTGTGTTAGAATTAAGATCTGGTGTTTGATTGGTATAGGATTGGAGATGATTTATTTTTTGATGAGATTATTAGTTTTATGTTTTGATTTTTTTTTTAATGCTTGTTGGTGACTTTGTTGTTGGGATTTGTGTGTAGAATGGAAATGGAGCTTGGAAAGTTGTTCATTGGTGGGATTTCATGGGACACGAACGAAGACCGTCTTAAGGAGTATTTCCGGGCTTTTGGGGAAGTTTTAGAAGCTGTCATAATGAAGGATCGGGCCACGGGTCGTGCTCGAGGATTTGGTTTTGTTGTTTTCGCAGACCCTGCTGTTGCTGAGAGAGTTGTGATGGAAAAGCACCTTATAGATGGTAGAAATGTAAGTTGTTACGTTTTAATTCTCAATAATTTGGATTTTGACCGGTACTGATTTACTGCTGGTTTAATCTGATCATCATAAATTTCTATGCTATGAGAAAAATAAATTTCATCTTCGTGAATCTATGATGGTGTAGAGTAGATGACAACAATGGATTGTTGATTGTTCCGTGTAATGTCTAAACAAATAAACATTTTCTTTTCCTTGGGAGGTAGATGGGGAATTTTTTTGTTCTGTGTGTCAATATTGAACAATTCAGTTAAGGCTCAGAGCTTAAATATTTAGAAAGCTAGGTGGCATTACTCGATGTTATAGTTCATTTTTTTCTCTTGGCAAACTTAAACAGCAATCGGAGATTAGAATTTCACAGCATGATACGAATATTCCATTATTAGCACTGCTAGATGGTTCAGAAAATTTTATTTTAGAATAAAAGTACACATGCTTAGGGATATGAGAAATGGCTTCCATGAGAGTGAGGTTGATTGGAGGATATAAAAAAGACAAACTGTAATTAATGCCTCATCAATCGCTGATGATAATGGAAAAAAAACATTGGTGCAAAAATTGAAGCTGATAAAAAAAATGAGGGAGGAGAAGCTTATCTACAATAAAGTCGAGTCTCTGCTAGATACTTGTTTTGATAATTTGTTGTGCTGTGGAAAAGTTATGACTGCTGTAAATAATATGCAATATGAACGAAAAATTTTACAAAGTAAAGAGATGAAATTTGTCGATATACTGTCCCAGTTCTCATGCAAGTACCTGCTTTCTATACAAACAGAGCATTCTGAGGAATGCAAAATCTTGCAACATCGTTAGGAAAAGAGCGGAGTTAAAAATTTTGACCAGTTTCTCAATTCCAAGTGCCCATTGCTTACATTTGACAAGCAGAAAATGTTTTTCTTCATCATTTTTTTAAGGAGTTATGAAACATTGGACTATTACTTATGTAAACTTTCATAGTCCTAATCAATCTTTCCATTCAGGTTGAGGCAAAGAAGGCAGTTCCTAGAGAGGATCAGAACACCCTGAACAAAAACAGTAGCAGCGTTAATGGTTCACCTGGCCCTGCCCGAACAAAGAAGATATTTGTAGGAGGTTTAGCATCTACAGTTACAGAGAGTGACTTTAGGAAGTACTTTGATCAGTTTGGGGTGATTACAGATGTGGTGGTCATGTATGATCACAACACTCAAAGGCCAAGAGGTTTTGGATTCATCACCTACGATTCAGAGGAAGCAGTGGATAGAGTATTGCACAAAACCTTTCATGAACTCAACGGTAAAATGGTTGAGGTCAAGCGGGCTGTCCCCAAAGAGTTATCTCCAGGACCAGCTAGGAACCAGTTAGGGGGGTTTAACTATAGTCCTAGTAGAGTCAGTAGCTTCCTCAATGGTTACACTCAGGGATACAATCCAAGTTTTGTTGGAGGGTATGGCGTTAGAATGGATGGCAGGTTTAGTCCTGTTACTGCTGGGCGGAGTAACTTTTCTCCATTTGGTAGTGGTTATGGGATGGGATTGAATTTTGAGCAGGTGTTGAACCCAGTTTATGGGGGAAATTCAAACATCAGTTCTAATGCTGGCTATGGACGAGTAAGTCCTTCATATAGTGGAAATGCAAGCAGGTACAGCAACCCCATTGGATTTAGTGGAGGCAATGGAGGAAGTAGTTCTGTCTTAAATCCAATTGCCCACTCTTTATGGGGAAATGGAAGTATTAATCATGCTTCTAACACCACAAACTCCAGTTCTTTTATGAGTTCTGGAACTGGGAGCTCAGGAATGGGTTCTTTTAGCAGTATGGGAGCACTTTGGGGTTCCTCTGCTAATTCTGAACAAGGTGGAGGAGTTCGCGCAGTCAATAGCAGTAATCTTAGCTTTGGTGGTGGAGATTTTGATATTGGTCTAGAAGGGGTAGGGTATGGAAGGAACAGTAGGACAGGTGTTGCACCAGCATCATCTCATGCTGCATCTAATGGTGGTTATGATGGGGCTTATGCAGACTTTTATGAGAAGGGCTCATTATACGGGGATAATACCTGGCAATCTTCACCTTCGGAACTGGATGTGTCTGGCTCATTTGGTTTTGGGCTTGGAAATGCAACTTCTGATGTTATGACTAAAAATTCTGCTGGTTATGTTGGTGGCTATAGTGTTGCTAATAGACAATCAAATAGAGGTAAGTGTTTTGCCCCTTCTTTTTGTTGATTTCTTCTCTGATCACCACGCTGCCTATCTTCATACAACATTACATTTTATATTATTACCAAGCTTTCATAACTCGGGAGAATATGATTAACATAGGCAAAATTGCAGAATATAATTGCATTAGTCTCTTGCAGTGGATTTCCCCATTGCAACTGTATAGTAGTACTCCAACTCTCCAACATCACGACGGACTGTTCTGATTAATTGATTCAACAACTATTCTCACTGTCATTGATATGAATATTGATCATTAGGAATGTGGTCATTTTGGTTGGCTTACATATTCCTTAATTGCCATGTATGAAGTAAATGTGTTTCAAATGTACCACTTGTTTCAATAATTGCCGAAATACTTGAACATGTACTTGATCTTTACCTGCAGTCCTGAAAATTGCATTTCATCCTGTTTCAGAAAAGTGTAGGAATAAAAATAACCCATGAGACGAATTTCTTGGCGCTTTGCTGAACGTTACTCGATACATTCACTTTATCCAGATTATCATGTGCAAATTATCTGATGGAGATTGTCTGAGTCCGTACTTCTTTATCACTTAGTTCTTACTTTCAACTTGGTTGGTACATGTAACCAAGGCTGATTAAATTCTTTTCTTGGAAAACCTTACACTAGCAACACTATTCTCTATGGAACTGACATGGTCTTCTTGATTTTCATCTGTTTCAGGAATTGCTGCATAGGATGATTATGATATAGGTGACGGTGAAGTGAATTTCGTACATGTTTCTTGTCCAGATGATCATGTTTCAACTTTGCTCATCATATAGAGCAGTCACAAGGAAATCTGTGTATGGTTTGAGCTTTTGAGATTTTTCTAATATAGGTTTTCTTTCTTGGAATTTTATTAAGATGTAAAATCACATTGTGGGGTATACTCAACATGATTGTATGATGCATCTTTGGTGAGAGCTATATTAAAAAAGGAAACATTTTTTTAGCATTATTTTTGGGGTTTTCTTCTTGTTGTTAGTGTTGTTTTTGGGTCAACTCTTCATTTTTCTTTTTCTTTTTTAGGGTTTTTTTTATTGTGTACGATAAATTGTATGGAAAATCTTGGCTTGATAGTTGTTTATAATTTTGTGATTGCTGTGAGTAATAACCTGGCTTATTTCAAAAGATTCCTCTAGAAAAATTAATTTTAAGTCAATTGTACTAGTGATCTTCGAAGTTTTTTAGAAGCCAAAACTAGGAAACAGGAGAATATGGGTCAATTTGGTGACCTAGAAGGAGTTGGTGAAAAAACCCTTTTTTTTTAAAAAAAAAAATAATTTAAATTGACAAAGATTAGCTTGCAATCCAAGCCTTGGATGTTAATTTCTGGATTGGGCTTTATAAATATGCTTTACCTATCCAACTAGACTTAGGATATACAACTTATTCGATTATGTGATTATATCACGCTTAAAGTAATTCCACATCTGAAGAAAATCACGTGCAACTATCCAAATTAGTACAACGTTGTATATATATATATATTTTTAAGAATGATATAACATTATATTATTATTATTATTATTATTATTATATGATGAGGTGGTAAAAAAAATTATTTGTTGTCTTTTTACCTCCAACCAAACACTTTTAAATTTCTTCCCCAACTAAATATATTTTTACCTCTTATGAATCTGTCTTTTTTATAATGCATGCCGAAAATTATATCACATGGCCATGGAAATAGTGCTAAGAGCAAATTGATCATGCCGAAGAGAAGCATTCAATCAATTTCCCTTCCACCTACAGATTCATCTTGATCATACATATGTATGATGATGAAAGCTGAATCATCTCTTCGTTGCAGGTTCGGTGAGCTTCTCATGAGTTGCTGAATCCATTTGGCAGCAACCAACGACAAATAAAACTTACAAGTCCATGTAAAAAGGGGGGAAACAAATAAATTGTTGAGTTGTTCTTGTCCTTCGTATCCGAGGAGGAAATTTCAGTTAAACCTCTAGTAAATCAGAGGCAATCCAACTTCTCAGAGGCAAAGAGTGTAAAATATTTTGAGAAAAAGAAAAGAACTTACATTATGCTAGCAAAGTTCAGTAAGCATTCAACTTTTCTGTTATCAATGGCAGATATATTAGCATAGAATCATTATCAATGTCGGATGGACCATCATTAAGGCCTAATATATCTGGTTCTTCTAAAACCAATTTCAAAACATCTCCGGCCCTCCTTCAACAGCCCACTCTCTTCTTACCATGGATTTGGTGTAATCCATATAGGTGGATACTTGAATGAATGCTCTGAATTCGGCATGAAGGCTCCATAATTTTCCGGGAAAAACTCCTCTTTACCTCTTCTTCCTAAACCGTATACTCCCATGTCTGCATAGTCACGTTGATCCATAGGAAGCACACGAAAATGGTTCCATAGGTCACATGAGTAATAGACACAGTTCCCTTCAAAGCCTGGAAAATCAATGGCAGGAACACATTTGGTGTGATTAATTTCTTCCCAGGAATATAATCTGATTGCCTATGTTTTCCAGCCTAACCCATTTAGCAGGATCACTTGTTTCATCATCAAGCTTAAAAACTATGAACTGTATGGTAAATCCATGATCCCTTACTCTTACAACCATTAAAAGCTCACCATTATTAGATTCTACTAAATACCTGAAATCACAACGCCCTCTCTCTTTCTTCTTTAGGTTCAAAGGTAATGTGTCTAATCTCCTCCATGCAATACTACCATCCCTTGCCTCGTCACATATATAAATTGCATTATAATATGACATGGCATATAATTTTCCTCTATAAAATGTGATATCAGTGATTATTGTTACCGTTTCATCTTCATCATCCAAGCCCTCCTCTATCTCCTCCTCATTGTCATCCTCCTCAGCCTGCCCATCATCATTTATCTCTTGGACATCTTCATAATCTCCTTTAATTGACTCATACTCCTCCAGTTCTGAATCATCTTCATCATCTTTTTTATTAAATTCACCTTTATTAATGGGATATCCACATGCACATCCCCCATCCTCCTCCTCCTCCTCTCCCTCTCCCTCTTCTTGATCATCACCCTCGCCTTCCTCCTCCTCCTCCTCCTCTTCCTGGCCCTCGCCCTCGCCATTAAGGGACCTAATCGTAAAGCAGGTCCATGCGTGGTCTCCTGGTCGACAAATACCTAAACTATCTACCTCAAAAAGCGCAGCAACCAAGCAATGACTGGCAGCAATATTCTCTGGCGTGGGTTCTGAAGATAGGATAGCTTTAGTCATAAAATACGGATTAGAGGCAGGTCGTACAAAAGAGTAAGGTTGGTTATAATGGGTTGGTAATGGAATCCTAACACCAGAAAAAGGATTAAACAAGAAATCTCCTCGAGTTTTATGAGCCATTATAAACCAACCAAAAGATGATCCAGCACACCAACTACGACGCACCACTCTTGGTAATGCGATTTGGTAGAATTTTGAATCATGAATACAAAAAAATCCACGAGTTTTCTTATTTCTATCATTGGAGAGCATTAACCATGGAAGATGAGAAGAAGGAGGTCTCATTGATGTTGTGCGTCTCCATGCAGTGCAAACCAACAAAAATCGATGATAGCCAGCCACACTTACCTTGCTTGCAATGTACTCTAGAATATCGGCAGGAACCTGAGTCCAGTCTCTTTGTCCATCCTTCAAGATATCCATGCTCAAGGTTTTTGCTTTAGTAATTGTGGATAGAGAAATAGCTAGGAATATATATGCAGCTTGTGGGCGGTAGGAAACCGACCTAGAAATTTTTTCTCCTTTTCCTATTAATTTATATAATAAAACCCTAATCCTTACAAAACACTAATTTAACTAGGTGTTTTACTGTTTTATTTACTGTAGACTCACTGTTTGCTTCTTCTTTTCTTTTCTTTCTTTTCTTTTTTCATCTTTTTTTTTTCTGTTTTTTTTTATTAGGTCATTCCACATTTCGTTGATTTTAAGATCTGAATTTATAGTTTGATTCACTTAAATTAATATGGGGTTTTTACCTTGAAAAAGAAAACTGATTTTGAATTAACACTCACTTTTGTGAAAAGTTATTTTGATTTTTTGTTTTCAAACAACAGAACTAAAGAGATTACAATTGAAAATTAACAAAAAAAAAAAAATCACTTTTCGTTCAAGGAGAAAAAATTTCATGTGTGGAAAACAAGGGAAGGAAAAGAAAAATAAAAGAAAAGAAAGAGAAGAAAAAATGATCGTCCTAGCCATAATAGACCTCCATTTTAGACATGACCCACCTTAAAGAACAATGACGATGCAAAAATTCCAACAACATCAAAGAAGCTCATTTTAAAGGTCGTATGAGGCCTCATGTACCGCTCAAAGTGTGATGCCACCTTTCATTCTCTGGTTTGTGTTTTGCACACGCTAGCTTTTTTTTCTTCCTCTTTGTTCACTTTAGTCCCTAAATCTATAATAACTTCTCAATTGAGTTATGATTTTCATTCCACTTTAACTTAAGACCTCTTCTTTCAATTTAGTCCATACTTCCCTAATAATTATTCAATTTAATCTCGAATATCATCAAACTCAAGTTCAATGAAGGCTTGATATTGGGAGGGGAAAAGAAAAGAAAAAAGGAAAGAGATAGCTAGCCCACCGAGTTAGCACAATATAATCGTATTTATGCTTGGGTTGCGGATTTGATGATTAACTTAGGGTGCTCAAGATTAGTCTCATATGTTACCGTGTTAATCTTAAAAAAATATCACTTTGAATCACATCGACTTAGGTTTGAATGAAATAAAAATAACATGACTTAAAAAAACTATTATTTTAATGCATATGTTAATTTAATTTCTCTGTTTACGTAAACACATGCATTTATTTTTTGTTATGTAATCTCAGTTATTTTAATAATTTAGCATGCATCAGCAATACCTACATATTATTTTGCTCCCACCTGCAGCAACAAAGCACGGCACAACTAGCTAGTTAATTCCTAAACCAAGGTCGTTTTGAACTTATTCCCTAAATTAGGGCAAAGTATACATGCCGTCATGTAAACTGCACATCATTCTTTATACTTATTTTTATAATACTAAGTTTTTGGCATATGCTCTGCATGCGTGTTATTTTATTATTTTATAATATTTTTATTATTATTATTTCTAATAGGTTGTTTTAAATTATTTTAAAGTAAATGTTATTGGTATTTATTAAATTAAAATATTTTTTAAAAAAATACCATGGATAATTTTATATAAAACTTGATATTTTCAGTCTGTTTTATTTTTAAAACATATAAGTAGATTTTATATACTTGCATTGAAATAAAAACTATATATATATATATATATATAATAATTTTAAAAAAAACTTCATCTATTTATTTACCTGCATGTTTAAAATTAGAAATATATTTTTTTGTAACATATGTTGATATAAAACAATTCCACATCTTTCTTGCAAGAATAGAAGAAAAAAAGAATATTTTTATTTTTTTTATAATTATTATAATGTATATGGATAATTGTTTTAATTAAAAAGTTAAAACAATGGGATTTTAGTTGATAATTAAAGTTTTATTGGTGTTTTAATGCTTTTTAAGACAATATCTTCCAAGTATTTTATGCAATTTATATTTTATAGGTGATGACCTACCGTGCAAACAATTGATTTATGATCAAAATCTCTAGTCAAATCACAATTTTTATTGAGAATTCCTGGCTTGCTAGAATACTTTAATTAAAAACAACAAAAATCAAGAAAAGGATATATATAATGATCATCTTTTTAAAAAAATCCTCCGATGAATTCATCACAATTTTTACGTTGGTAATATTGATGTAAACGACTATTTATATAGATTTATACCTTTCTATCATTGGAGGATTAGCTTCATTGCTAGGTGGATTTGCTCTCCACGTTATTATTTAAAGCAGGCTGTGAGATTATTATTATTATTATTATATGAATACGCCATTTTTGTGTAATGATTGCATTATTACGTACTGTAGATGGCTAGTTTAAAACTAGAGTGTGAGAAAATATATCGCATTTCAATAGCTATCATCTTGCCTGACCTCTAGTTTATACGCAGGTAAATATTTATCTCTGTGGAAATTAGGGTTCACTTGGATATACATGAGAGTTTAACTCCATTAATTAAACCATGAAAGATATATATATAGCTCAAAAACAGTATTCTTACTGCTAAAACCAAGACAAAAAGCTCCATGCATGACGTTTAGCTTTCAATAAAGATTATATATGTTGGTAGGTACTAATAAAGACTATATATTTTTTTATAAACTTATAATCATGTCTGTATAATTTTGGTTTGATAATCTAATCTTATCTCAATTTTGTAATTCTAATAGCCTCTTTTTATATATATATATTTTGAACGATTGATGATCTTACAAATAACTTAAAACACCTCCCGATCATAGCTTTGATAATATTATAATTATATTATATTTTATAAAAAAATAATTCTCATAATGGCTCCTCGTAAAACACTATGGACCACCATACTATATTTTTTTCTTTGAAGGCTTTGCATTTTTTTCATTTAACCCTTAAATATTTTTAAAATTTTATTATTGAATAGTTAGTTGTTTCACATTGGAGCCTAAGTAATTGTTTTGCTTGGCTTGTTATAGGATATTTAGAGTGGCCATGATGCACCTTGACATTTGGTTTATCCTCGATTTTATATAAGAAAAGGTATTTTTGTTACTTGAGAAAAAATTAAAGATGCAGGGATCTAATTTGCTATTAGAAAAAAAAATGCATTTCTTTTTCATGCCTGAAGAGAAAAAGAAAATAAAATAAGTGCAAAAACAAAAAGGATGAGAGAAAAAAAGAAAGGAAAGAAAAATGGATCATCAGAGCCATATTAGAGATAACTTCATCACCATGCACTGCTCTAAGAGGAAGCCCCTGTCAAGACAATTCTAATTGTACCAAGAAAGATCGCAATCAAAGCTTGGAGAAAGTTGCACGCGCCTCCCCAATATGGTGAACATTCTCACACAACTCCCCAAGTCATTTTTTTTTTTCCTTTGGACAATGATTATTTGATAGTTCCCAAGATTTCATCACTGCCTGAGCCCAATGATCAATTTTCAATTTCATCCTTTAACAACCAAATCTTCTTTTTTTTTTTAGTTATTTTTTTAAAAATTTTATCATTTAATATTAGATTGTTTGAGAATTGGTCTATGTAACTTTTTTTCAACTTGTTTTTTATGGAGTTTTTCTGGTCTCATGGATTTAGTTTTTTTTTTTTTTCAATTTCATCCTTTAACGCTAGGTTTGTTGAAAATAAGGTTTTGTAATTTTTCTCAGTTTACTTTCTATTAAATTATCACAATCTTACAACCCAAATTGTGAGTTTGACAAGTTAATATGAATTGCCTAGACTCATTTTTTTTTTTTACTCTTTTGTATTGATTTTTTTTTCTCAATTTTATTCTTTAAAAGTGAGTTAGTTGAGAATTGAGTTTTGTAATTTTTGTTGATTTACTTTCCATGAGATTATCTTGATCTCATGATCCAAGTTATAAGTTTGACAGGTTAATCTAAGTTGACTCGAGATTTTTTTTATAACTTTACTGAAGGGCAAGAAACTCAGTTTTGCCTTTAACATACCTAGATTTACCTGTTATCATACTTAATGAAATCTGTTCAGCAAGGATTAATTTTGACATCCCTTCAGTTTTTAAGCCATATCTAGAGTTACATAGCTCTAATTAAATCAAGGTCAATTACATTTGAAAGATAGCATTTACACCTACAATCTTTATAGAGAAATTAACTCCAAATTAAATCTCTTTAAGGTTCAAATTAAACAATCATAGTAGCATACGAGACATGTCTAGATTTTCGTTGATTTAGACCTTCACTCAGTTTATGGATCATATATGGAGCTATACAACTCCAAATTAAGCAAGGTTAGTTCCATTTGAAAGGTAACATCTATACCTACATCTTTCATGAAAAACAACATTTCAAATTCTGTTTGTAACCACCTCAAAAGAACCAAAGAAACCTAAGAAAAGACCACAACACATAATTAAGTCAAAATTAGACAGCAGCCAAAACAATCTCACCATTTTGAGAAATAATTTGATCATTTTTTGAATTGGTTTGGCCGTTTCTCAAAACGGCTAGCTCGTTTCAGGTTCACATAGAACCAATTCTGCCAGCCGTTTTAAATAACCATAACTAACATAAGAATAATATTCAAGACACTCCCAACGGTCAAATCATATGTTATCATAATAAGCATAACATATTCAAATATCATCTTCATCCAACAGTTACATTACTAGAAAATGAGGTTTAACCTAACTAATCTAAAAATTATAGACCTACGATTCAAGAAGATTTTTTGTTCGGAGTGTTTTTTTCTGCTCTCCACCCTTTTGGATTTTGATCACATCCTGACAAACAACATATCCACATTTTAGCCCAATCCAATGGTGAAAGGAGGAGAAAATGGTCAGCGAATGAGACTCTTCATAAGTGTTTTTTTCCAGAAATTTTCTTTCGGTGATATCTCTCCAATTGAGACTAATATTGAAAGTCCCCCCTATGAGAATGTATACGACATTGAGTTAAACAACATACCCATAACTCATCATAATCCAACAGTGGACAACAAAGATTTATCTGCCTAAGTTTTATGTCATCAATATGTCTTCTCTCTAGCTGCTCTTTAAACTCTCTAGACAACCCAAATATCTCTTTTTAATTTTTTATTGACTCTTTTAATCACTCTAAGTTAACCTTTTGGTGAAGATTTCATCAAGAAATGAGAATAAGAAATCAAAGAACTCTAACCCCTCTCTTGTTCTTACAAGTCCATGGCAAGAGAGAAAGAATAGAAGGATATTAATAGAGCCATCCTTTTGTTAATTTCACTTTAACCCTCACTTTTTTTTAATCATTTGTACATTAACCCCTAATCTTTTGTTATTTACACATTAACCTCCTTATACATATTTATTTTGTCCCCATAAAATTTTTCTTTCTTTCAATTTAGTCATCTACAATCTTTTCATTTCATTAATTTAACCATTTTTATCATGATTAAGTTTTTTTTTTTTTAATTTAGTCCACTTTACTATCGAGTTAATTTCTTGTATTTTATACTAACCTAGAAAAATTATAACTTGAGGTTTACATTTACAGTTTGTTTTTATATTCTTTTTTGTAAGGTTATTACAGTTTGATAAAGTTGGTCATAAATTTCACAGATTAACCTTAATCAATTTAATATATCGTTGTATTTTCATTTCACTCTCAATTTTTTTTAAAAACTTTTTAACCTTGAATAATTCATCATTTCATATTTAAGCCTAATTAGGTTAGATAGAGGTTAAAACAATAACAACTTGAATTTTATTTTTTTTGAGATGTATCGAGTGTTAAATGAGTCAATGAAATCATATTTGGATCCATTGAGTTGAGTAAGTCATGCCAAGCCAACGGCTTTCGATTCAAAATTTTATTTTATTTTTCAAAAAAAAATTGTCAATTAAATAAAAATGTTAAATAGCATGATACAACTTGAGATCATGTTTTTTTTATCTGTATCTATTGCTTAACATCCCGGTCCAGTCTTTGTTTATCATCACTGACTTTTTTCACCATTTATTATCACATATAATTATTAATTAAATTTATTAAACATACAGGCCACGTTTTCAAACCCATAGCTGAAATTGACTTTTGATCCCGCCCACTGCTGTCACCGTGACTAGTAAAAACTATAGGACAGGAATAGTTTGGAGGGCAATTTTCAAGATAGAAGCCCAACCTGCATTCCATTCCATATATCTTGCTCTTGCTTGGATGGATTTTGGTGGGATTAACAACCATGTTCTATGTCTTTAGATGTCACAAATTACACTGAATGAACTCTACAACTTTAACCTGAAACACAAATATTAAAGGCAAAGAAAAACAAGAAAGTGATACAAACACAATAAGAGTGTTCATTGATAGATAATTCGGAGTTCAAATTACATGTTCTAGTATCGAGTTGTTCAAAAATCCAAGAAATTACTCAAAGATGCAGCAGTTAAATGCCCCTCTTACAAATCCTATTTCTTACTAATGCTTACCAATAACTCTATGCTTACTTTTCAAAACATCACCAGCCCTCCTTCAACATCCGTTCCTTTTCCAAAATGTACATCCCTTCCTTGTACTTCTGGCTCTCTTCATAAGCTTTCTCCTACAATCATTACCATCAGCAAGGATCAATGCAAGAAAAACAGGGCTCCCGAAACATAACTCGCGGAATCTGAATTCTGAGGTGCATTATCATCAACCAAATGAGAAATTGTCTTACAAAGATATATAAATACATACATTCTCTATCAAACCACATTTTATCATGCATTGCTACCTATCCATGGAGGAGATGGGGATTGCTATTAAAGAAGATTTTATTTTGAAAATCAAAACAAACCTAGGCCATTACTTCTTATGCCTGAGCATCCTCTTCCTCTTGGTATGGAAATCCTAGGTGTTGGGACAAACGATAGGCAGCCCGCTCAAAGGCGTTAGGGATCCACAATAAGACAACCCATAATAGGCAGCCCGCACAAAGCCACTAAGGATCCACGATAAAATAACCCACACAAAACGCCCATTTAATTTCCAACTAAGATCTAGTGGGATATGAGAATAAATTTGCCCAAGACCATCCGTCTAAGCTTTTGGAAGCAACTGACAGACTGTTCCTGCATCAACTTCCCCATGATCAAATGCTGCTGGCAAGTATCTCTCTTGATTCCATTAAAATCAATCAACTAAGAATCCATAAATTAATACTGATCAACAGCTTAATCACAGCCTAGTGAAATATAAATAAAATAAAATGAACATGAATTAAAAAATACTCACATATTTCCAACCTAAAATTTGCTGGCAAGAAGTACAATAAATATCACAAACGGTATGCCATCCACTCACTAGCAATCGCTCTTCGCTGGGTCCGAGCGAAATATTCACCCTGCATCCCCCATATCATCAATTTATTAATATTTTTTAAAATAAATAATTAAAAATCATCCAAATAATTAAAAAAATAATAATGGAGAGGAGAGGAGAAGACATACACGTTTCTGAAGAGATAAGCACGGCCAAAGCGGCCTTGAAAATCTTTGGAGAGGATATCGTAATAAGAAGCGAATTCAACTTTACACCACTTGCACTTGAAGATCTTCCTTACTCTTCCTTCTCCTCCTCCTTCTCCGCCGCTATTCTGCACCGTCTCTATGTATAATCTCCCCATTTTTTTAATCTTTTTTAAGAAAAAATGATTCAGGCAGGCGTGGCTAGAGAAATAACTGCAGTTGTGTTGTATATAAAAGGGAAGGGACTTGACGACGTGTCGTTTAATGAGTGCGCTCTGATCTGCTTAACATACGCCGTCGTTTGGAATATTCTTTCTCTGACTCGTTGATTGGCAGCGTGAGCAGTTGAAAAATTATGTTCCACGAAGACGGAACCGTCCTCGGACATTTTTTTTTTAAATAATTTTTTTTTTTTTTTTCAAAAATATAAATTTCACCACACTTGTTTTTAGAGTTTATTAGATTTTTTCTCGAATCATTGAGTTAATAAATTTTATAGAGTTAATAATTTTATTTTCAAAAAATGATATTTTTAAAATGATATTTCTTTGATATGAAACCAGGTACTGAAATGTCAAGTTGTAACATCTTGTCCTGATGTCGAGCCAACGCACATAAAAACGGACCAAGCCCAAAACAAGAGTTGTCATGTATTTATTACACATGAGAATTACAGTGTTTTAAAATGATTTTTATTAAAAAATTAAATTAAGATAATATTTTTTATTTTTTAATATTAAAACAATTTGAAAATATATAAAAAATATTAATTTTTTTTTTAAAATAAAATTTAACCAAAATCCACTAAGACAACAAGAGCTAAATCATGTCATGAAACCAAGGTTGAGGTCACGAATAAAAAATTGAAGACAAGAGCTGTCATGTATGATGTAGTAATTCTTTTGCCATTTACATTCGCTACTTCAGTTTAACTTCTTGAACCATCATTAGCTTAGAGGAGCAAGTAAAAAGCATTCTGCTAGATAGACCAAAACGAGGGAACTGAACAGATGGAGAAGAAGTTGGGATGGAACATGAGTGGCAAATTCAGGCTATGGAGAAAGAAACAAGCAAAAAGAAGTAATTGGGCATCATTTGATTGCTAAGATGAACAACACCATCCTTTTTTAGTCCCTGCATTGCCTTCTTGATCCCCATCTCCCTTTAAAACCACGGTCTTCCCATTTCCCAGCTCGGGAGCACCTGGTTTATTGAGTTCTTGCGAAATCATAACTTTCCGGCTTAATATATTGTAGATCTCTTTAACAACTGTCTGAAAGGCAGAAGCAACATTGGAGGAATCGAGCGCTGAAGTTTCCATGAAGAACAAACCCTGCGCCTCTGCCAAGGCCTTGCCTTCTGCTGTCGATACCTCTCTGGCATCCTTGAGATCAGATTTATTCCCGACAAGAATTGTTACTACATTCATGTCAGAATGAGCTGCGCAAATGAAAACCAATCAAAAATCAATCTTCCATTTGAACGGAAAAGTACCAAAATAACTGTTGTAGGCATAGAGGTTCAAACAACAAATCAGTAGGCAAAGCTCGTCATAATCATAATTTTACAGAAGGACTATCACCAAATAGTGGTCAAACCAAACATCAATCTGTACAGGAAAGATAACAAGATCCAAATATTCAGCCAATGTTGTTATGAAACTTACTATGAAGTTCGTTAAGCCATTTGCCAATGCTGTCAAATGTTTGGCGCCTGCTGATGTCATAAACCAGTAGAGCTCCAACTGCACCTCTGTAGTATGCAGAAGTTACAGCCCGAAATCTCTCCTGACCTGCTGTGTCCCAGATCTGTGCTTTAATTTCCTTTCCATTAATATCCATCTTTTGGGTTTGGAACTCTACCCCTATTGTTGACTTTGAACTAGGGTAAAATTCATTTCTAGCAAATCTTGCAAGCAAATTTGATTTCCCAACAGCCGAGTCACCAATTAAAACAATCTTAAAAAGGTAATCATCTGCTTTGTCATCCTCAGAGTAAAAGGCCATCTTTCAGCTTTTACAGAATTGCCAATCTACAGAAGCATATCAATAATGACTAGCCTTCTGAAGTGCAGATCTTTTCTGGGGAGCTTATATATTTACCTAAGGAGGATCAAAAGCTCCCCTATACAAGACGAGGAAATGGAATTAGAATATCCAAAAATGAGGGCAGAATACAAAGGAAACTTGAAAGGCAGGGAAGGAATATAACAGGACAAGGGCAACAGTTAAGTAATTAAATAGAACATGTTGGCACCCAAGGAAATATCTATCTTCTGAAGCTAAAGTTGGCGGGCCTCATGAAAGTGTAGTAAGTAGTAACATCTACTCCATCCTCTGCTTCCTGCCACTTGTGTAATTCTACCAGATGCTTTTTCTTAGTGGAATCCAGTATTGCTCTTCAAAATCAGAATTACAGTCCCTGCAATATCAAGAAAGCATCAGCATCTAATTTATCATAGTTTAAGATAATGTACCCCTATAAAAAGAAAGTAAAGAGAAGAAGATCAAGTGTAATGGAGCCAGAAGCTAGAGAATTTAAAGCAACACTTTCTCTTCTGGCATTAAGCTAACTCTATTGGCCATAATTTTTTTCATAACAAGGGGTTCCTTTCTCCTCTATCCCTTGTTTGACTCCATTAACAGCCTTTCTCCCTCTATATTAATCCAACTGCATCTCACCTCCTGTTTCGTGCTTCTAAGCTCACCACAGGACCACACAGTTGTGGCCAGATCCTTCTAGCAATCTACCCAAAAAAAATTTCATGGAGTTAACACATTATGATCTCGTAACACCATATTAACCACAGATATGACATGGAAATCAGAAGAAAACGGGTAAAAAAAAATTCAAATCAAAAGAGAAAATTAATGTCATCTTTTTGGACAAGTTGCAATTCTTCCCTGAAGAAACCTAAGGATACTCTTGTTACTCGTCACTCAAAGGTTACTGTCTCCTGGTACCTACTTCTCTTCTGCATTATGTTTTCTAAATAGCCATAGAATTATTTGCATTATTGCTCTACAAAAACTTACTGCTTCCATTCGTCTGAAGCCATAAATACATGGCTAGCACAAATGAACCAATTGTCATTGTGTACAATCAAAGCTTGATGATCTCATTAACCATACAATTATGCACTAGACAAGCCTAAGATCCATAAGGTAGAGCAAGGAAGAAAGAAAACCTCTGGACTACAGAGGCCGATAACTACATATTAAAAAAGAAGCACACAACCCAACAACTTTAAAACTCAAAACATTGTAAGAAATCCAAAACAAAAATTCCACTCAATCAACCTTTAAAGACTACATAGACAAGTAATTTCAATGTTAAAGACTCCACAGACAAGCGCCGTGATTTTTTCCAATCCTGTCAAATTGTAAACAATAAGCACTACAAGCTGCACATAAAGTCAACATTTTTATGCACAGTGATGTTCATAGTCAACAAAAGCAGTCATTACAGCAAAACAAAACATGCAAAACTAAGCTGTAAACACGATCACCTTAAATTTAAACAAAAATCCATTAAGGATTAGACCAAGTTGAACCCAAAAAACAACATTACAACAAATTACAGATCATGTAATAACATCAAAAATACGATTTTCCACCACGTTTTCGATTTGTATTGAGACCCCAGATGGAAACTTTACAAAAAATGAAGAATCCTAAATTCTTTAAGCAACTACTAATTAATGAAGCACAGCAAAAATTAACATTGAACAAAAAAAGAGCCAACAAAGAGAATAAGAAAAAAGTACCTTTTTTATGGCTTCCGAAGATCAAATCACGAAATTGAATAGCGAAATGGATCTGGTGGGATATTAAGAAAAATAAATTATTTAACAATGGCGTTCGTTTACTTGAAAAATCAAGCGATTTTAGAAAGAGAAGCAAACGACAGAGAGTCGCGGCAGGAGACAGGCAGAGAGAGAGGGGGGGGGGGGGGTTTTTTTTTTTGTTGTTTTTTT
>Ga0307517_10000934_pt1 | contig 49684 bp, 46 predicted proteins | sample 23_EM_MG_FD_194515 | JGI IMG/M metagenome (GOLD analysis project Ga0307517, IMG submission 194515) | Populus trichocarpa ectomycorrhiza microbial communities from riparian zone in the Pacific Northwest, United States - 23_EM | ecosystem: Host-associated > Plants > Roots > Unclassified | place... | reverse complement strand
CAACAAATATTACCTAAGTGATCATGCCTACGCACACCATCACTGAAAAATACTGAGGTGACCTTAGTCATCATCTATTTTTGGGTCGGCATCACATTTTCCATCGTTACACCAGTCAAGGAGATAGCTAGCAACCACTATGATACCCAATCATTTTTGTGCTAAGTTAAGGATAAGAAATACCCACACAGCGAAGGCTTTGGTAACTGCCGCAACTTGTGCAACCCTACATAACGAATCACCGTACTTGTACAAGGTACAGGCATAAAAAAGTGGTACTTGTCCCAGGCAAGAAGTATCCGGAAACAGGGGTGATCCTGAAGTCCGAATTTTGTATGAGACTTAGATAAGCACGGATTTTGTACCATACAAAACTCCGACTCCAGGATCACCCCTGTTTCCGGATACTTCTTGCCTAGGACAAGTACAAGTGCCATGGGTGATGTTTCCGTACAAGACTTAGGTCGCAGGGATGTTTAAGACATGAAATTCATTGCGTAAAAAAACATCAATACATAACTAAAGGAAAGTAGACTTGAAGATGATAATGATATATGGTGGGAGGAGAGGAGATGGTGAAAAGGAACGAAAAAAGGAATACGAACAATATGCCGAGGCAAGGTGGAAAGAAAAAAAAACGAGATACACAAAATCCTCCTTAATAGCCCGAATAGCCACCCTGAGCAAGACGAACCTATATAGAACCCAGTAGTTAGTATGATAAGAAAAGATAGGTGAGAGCAGAGTTTTAACCTCACGAAGCCGGGTTGGAAGTGAGTCTACTAGTGCTTCCAACTCGTCTGGTGTGATAGCTGCCCATTCTTCCTCAATAGCGGTTCAGAGGGCATTATTAGTGGTAGGAAAAGGGTTGCCACGGCTAATGCATTGCTTCAAAGTTCGCCAAAGGTTTTCGATTGGGTTACAATCGGGAGAAGATGGGGGCCAATCTATAAAATATCCCCAGATGCCGAGAGTGCGAAAGCGATTCTGGGTGTGTACTGCTTGGTGGGGACTAGCTCCATCCTGCTAAAGGTAGACGTAGTCAAGCTGAAGCTGTGACTGCTCATGCCAAAATTGATGGAAGTGGGGAACGATATAGGAAGTAAAAGAGGTAGCCTTAACAGTCTCGCCCCACTGCTTCTTATCCCAGAAAATTAGTGGCCCTTTTTGCCACCCTTTAAAGCATCCCCAAACTAGGATAGTTTCGAGTTTTTTGAATTTTGGAACCAAGCAATCCTCCAAATCCTCTTCCCCTGCCTGCCGAGTAACCCATACCTGACCACTAGAAGATAGCCCGCCCACATTGAAAGCTGACTCGTCACTCCAAATCACCTAATAAACTTCATGTTAATATTAATTAACTACGAATACAGAATTACCTGTTTTTTCCACTGGCGGCTAGCACATTGAGATAAAGCAGGGGCTGAAGCAAAACATTCAATACAGTCAGGGAAGTTCAAAACATGCCTGGTTTTGGCAATAAAGGGTTAAGTGAGGGTGTCTTCTTACATATTTGAGTGAGCAGTTGAAGAAATGTGCTATTTCAATGCGCTAGTAGCAGGTAAAAAAGAGCAGGTCACACTATAAAATAGAAGGAGTAGAAACCTTATTCCAATCAGCACGAGTCCAGTTAGCATAATGCTCCGCCCAATCAAGCCTCTTTTCCTTTGCATTAAGGGAGAGAAAGGGACGCGTCCGAGCAACCCGTCTGTGGTAATCTTCTGTTGCAAATGCAGTGCGAAGGACATCACTACTAGCATTTACTCCAGCTAGCTCGGCAACCTCTCGGAGGGGTAGGCGGCGATTCTCCTGACTTGCCGTTGCAAAGTCAATCAACCTCTTGCGAATTGGACTAGTGAGAATCCTTGGTCGGCCAGGTTTAACTTTGTGAGGGGTAGCCGGTGCCTGGCAGATTGTGAATATGGTACTGACTGCAATGCCAATTTCCTCTACAATATGCCGGAATGTCCAGGCTGCATGGTTACGCAATCCCCGTACTTTCGACAGTAGTGAACTACTGATTAGGGTCCTTTGTGAAGTAACCCCTGTGGAGGCTGGCTGAGGCGGCCTCGGAATAGGAGCGGGTGAAAGAGTTCTTGAACTAAGTGGACAAATAGAGAAGGAAGAATTTGCTGCCCGAAGGCGATTGCACCGGGGGCGGGTTGGAGCCATATCCTACTGCTTTTTTAAAAAAAAACCTCTCGTTTCTCACGACAAATTCAATTCTTTTATCTCTTTTTCCCTGGAGGAGCTCTGGTATTATTTCTTTGAAAAACAGAATTTTACTAATGAGGCGTTCTGTTGGTGTTTCTTAGGTCATGATACACTATGTCTTGGTGTTCGGTATTCCACTCTCCCTACCCATGATCCTACCGATTACTTGGCAATCCCTGTACGGAAACATCACCCATGGCACTTGTACGCTGCATAACTAATGTCTCAGGAGAAGTGGTACACTTGAGAGGGAACCATTCAAAGAATAAGTGTTTCGTCTTGTGCCATGTAACTGATAAAGGAAAATATTAGTGGGTCATGCAGATAACATCTCTTGCAGCATATTTGCCATCAAATCAAGCATGTAGAGGTGCTTGTTGAGCATGGTTCTGAGACCTTTAAACTGGGATTCTGGTTTATTGTGAATTTATTTTTCTTGTCTATGGATGATGGTGAAAAAACTTAGGATTTGGTTTTGAAGACTGGATAGTAAAGGCAGGTGGTTTAAGAGGGGCTCCATCATGGCAACCTATTTTCTCTAAGAGTGTGGTTTGGTTACCGTGTACCATAATTCCGTCCGGAGTCAACCCAACCCACCCCTGCGCCGTACCACCTTTTTATCCCTCTACCTTGTACAAGGGACAGGCATAAAAAAGTGGTACTGTGCATAACTCATATCTCAGAAGCAGTGGTACACTTGAGAAGGAAAACTTTAAGAGAACCCATGTTTCTTCCCATGCTATGCAACTGATAAAGGAAATTATGTATGAGTGATGAAGATGACCTCTATTCTAACACATTTACTATCAAATCAAACCCTAAGAGGCGTCTGCTGGGGGGGCACCTGAACCTCTAAACTGGAACCATGTTTAATGCTGACCTTATCATAAGTGGGTTTTAAAGCCCAGTGGCTTATTGAAGAAATGAATATTCTTTTTGGATCTATGTGTAGAGGCTACCCTGCTCTGTCATCCTTACACATTTATTTTCTTCCATACAGGAGTGTTGGTTCAAAATACTTACCCCTTGGAGTTGGTAACTGTATGGTAAAGGATGGGGTTTAAGATGTACTCTACCATCTCAATATATTTTCTGTCTGAGTGTGGTTTGGTTGCAGTGTACCAGAATTTTGTCCAAAACCAACCCACCCCACCCCTGCAGCGTACCACTTTTTTATGCCTGTCCCTTGTACCTACTATAAAACAATTTACTTGTACGAGTACCGTATTTTCTCGTGTTTTACGGCCCTCGGATTCCCCCAGCCAGCACAGTAACCAAGGTGTGGGTTTTAGGAGTCTACAACAATGCGGCTGAGTGATAGTCTGCAAGGGTTGTGTGCCCAATCTTGGGCAAAAACCGGTCTTGGCAAAAAACCGTTTCCCCTAAACCGCTGAAACATTCAGGCCCATTTAAAATGTTGAACACTAACTTATTTGGGAAACCGTGATATGAAAAACTCAATACTCGAGAAGTGCTGTAGTGCTCAGAATTGGGCAAAATCTGTAGTGCTCAGCATGGCCGTGATGGAAAAAAGAGATTGTCCGCGCAGCTTTGTTCCCGAGTACTCAAATAGGCTAGTGTTCAACATTTTAAATGGGCCTGAATGTTTCAGCGGTTTAGGGGATTACGCGAGAAAATACGGTATGGATACCAATCATACTTGGGTGTAGGGGTATCTCGGGCGCGGTAACACAAGCCCTCCTCCAACCCGTTGGCTCGAGCAAGCGCCACTTCTCCTTTCAGAAGTGCGCCCGACTTTTTGTTTGTCTACCCACTTGAATCATGAGGGATCACTTAGATTTCCTAATTTGTGCTTGGATCATACTTGTACTCGTACATATCATATGATAGCACCCTGCTCGGGTGGGCACAAGTCGCCAATAACGAGTCGGGTACAAGTACTTGTGTGGAAACCACTTGGTGGAAGCATTTGTGTTATGAAACTTTGTTTTAAAACAAATTGCGGCCCAACGAGCGCACAAAATGGGGTGGGGTACTCTTACACTCCCGTTCCCAGAGTGAAATGACAGAATTCGTGCCCAGGTATTTACTACATAATATGGTGCCTAAACAAAATTAACAGTACTGTGCACCAACGAACAGGAAAAACTTCAGCCATGATAACGGCACTCCCCCACCAACCCCACTCTCATGAAAATCAAAAAAAAAAGAGACATAAAATGTAAACACAGAGTAGAATATATAGTAGGAAGTAATATTTGATCTAGAGGAATATCTTTAGGTGGAGTTGAAAATGCGAGGCCGCGAGGAGAGTTGCGTTGCCATGGATCCTTTGTGTACGGTTAATTTTGTTGACGGGCAATACGTGCTGTCGTGGGTCTTCCCCGGTAGGTGTTCTTTAGTGGGTGTTGACAATCTTGACGCTTGACAGTCCCGGTGAAGGTCACTAGTAAGAGAAAACGAAAGGAACCGAAACTGATTAATTGAAGATGAAACCCGAACACTGATGGTTACGATAAACCGAAGTCATCAGCCTTCAGAAAAGTGATGATGGACGATGAACAAAGGACGGTTCCCATCACCCAAAAAAATCCAACACTTGAGCTCCATCCCTCCAAGGAGTTTTCCACACTGATTAACTAACAAGCCCTTATCCACCAAGAACCTTTGACGCAGCGCAAGGAACAGCAGGTGCAGTAATTTCAACTACGGGAGTAAGATTTCTGGGGTTAGGTGTTACAGCTCGCTCTCCTGGCGTCAGAAAGGCATAACTCCCGTAATGCGCTCGGTTCTGATGGTGCCAATCACGCTCTATTCAATAATCAACCTCAATTAAACGAGACAGCGATCTTCTACACAGCAGGGCTTCAATCACTAGTATTTAACACAACACAGTACAGCTCGCCCTATTTCAGAGAGAATTTAAGAATCAACATCGGCGCTATGATACACACACTTACGATCCGGGATGCTGTCATGCCCTAAGTACGCACTGGTTGACAGCCCACCGTTCCCTCAGTCACAATTCCCCATTGCATTAAAACGGCTAAATAGCTCAAACTCCATTCTCTCTGCTGCCTTCGCACCACTCATAATTTCGCCTATCATGTCCGAGCCAGGTGGGAAATCGGTCTCAAAACAAGCATCTCCGGCCCCCTTCATATTAACGAGAACTGCCTGCCGGTAGTGCCAACGCAGAACCTGGTCAACGGGCCGAAATTTATTATCGATGAACGCCTGATCAAGGTGACGACCGGCGAAGTTATAGTGGACGGTATTCGGTGCGAAGCAAACGATCTTGTAGTTATCCTACACAATGATTAGCCACGAGGGCGATAGACAGATCTAACCATTCATACATCAGGGTTGATTGCCAGATGATAGGAATCAAACAAAGTGTGTATATCGCTTCCGAGCAAGATCCCATTCTGTACCGAGTTGATGGATCCGTTAGACTTATTGGCAGGGGGAACGGTGATCCAATGACCGTATTTACGATCATTCCAGTACTCCTCGTAAGCCAAAGGGAATATATGAGCGACCTCGAAGCCGTCCCAGCAGCCAAAACGTCCTAGCAGTGCCCGCCTTCCGGTGATGACACATCGCCGATCGCGCTGACGCACAGCATCAGTGAATGATGCAATTCGGGTTCCAGACAGCAACGAATTCGTACGGGTTAGCGCCACTTCATCAGTGACAGTGATGGTACCTATTCGCAGTAAGTAGTAGCCAGTGATAAAAGTACAGAAGAAACCTACCAGCAGTGACAATATAGTAGTTACCTGGCTGAAGCGGTTGCTCATCCCTCCGAACCAACTGTTCGCTACTGTTGTGTAGATCAAAAGTATCGGAAAAGAAGCAGAAAACCTGCAGCATGGAATAGAGATTTGCGTTCGTAACGCCTTCTGCGACCCAGAGGCCCCCGATCACAGTAGAACGGTTGTCGGAGGCGTAGATGTAGGTATTGCGCCAGGGTGAGCGATCGAGTGGCGGCGGCATGTTTGAAGGTCTATCTTGGACTGTCAATTTGGTGATCTAGCCGGAGATGGGTAAGCAAGGAAGTCATACAAAAAAAGGAAGGTTTGCGTTCGCCAGGGGGTGCAGATCAGGGGGGTATGGTGCCCGCCGGTACGGTAGTCCAGCTGCTCCAGCCGCGTGTTTGGTACTCACAGCGAGATCCTTATAAGTACAGAAAATGTGATAATGATACTACCTCAACGGATGACCAGGGCAGGATGGGCTTTTGGGAGGAAATTTGAAGAAGAAAAGCACGAGTGCTATAATACACTTTCATGATATACAAAGAACTGGGAAACGGGAGGGCGGTACGAATCGTAACAGAAAGAAAGAAGAAAAAGAACTGGAGGTTGAGACGAAAGACCACGGTGGTCTCAGAAGAAAAAGGTAAACAAAGTGGAGGAGTGAAATGACAGAGTCTTGCTAGTGACATCAGGTGGACTCTGGGTCGACAGCCCGACTAGATCAGTTGAGATAAAATACTTCCATTCGGGTTCGGTATTGGGGGGTTTCCTAAATTCTCTCCATTCACTGATCTCCCGGGCCTTCTGTCTTCCAACTCATCCCCCATCTAAACCTTATGTAGAATAGCTAGAAGTCATATCTACACAATTATCACTCGCTTTTCAGTTTTTTCAAACACTATTTTTATCAACTACGGTATTTCACCTTCCTAGATGTTTCACTGTCCCGGATGGTCAACTCCTGATTTTGGCCATCCGGGACAATGGGGTGCGACTGCAGTCGCCTGCAGTGTCGTTGCACGTGTCTGACTAAGGAAAGAGAATAACTGCTTATAGAAAATGCTGCACGCCAAGCCTCCACAAACAGAGTACTATGATAAAAGGTATATATTAACAGTGTTGGAGAGGCAGTTATGTTATTGTAAAATTGGATTCTTTATTTGCCCTGCAGATGATAGCTATTGTTCCATATCTGAAACTGACCATCACCCGGTTGCACAGTTCAATTGTGTCGGTCTTAAGTAAACTTCAGTAGCAACCTGACTTAGCAAAACTTCCCGATTGGCTACCCGTATCACGCAACCGCAGAACATCACTTCCGGACAAGCAAACAGACCAAACCATTCAACCGACAAAACATTCAAACCCAATCCATACCGGTATCCCAAGGGCTCTTCGAAATGCCGTCCCAGAATCCACTACTTCCACTATATCTTAGCGTGCCTTACAGTACTGGTATTTGTTACTTGTGCGAGAGATTGTCTTATCCGAAATTAGAATAACTACCATGTTTAAGTATTGCAAGATGTCCACCCTCCCTCAACAATCGGCCAGCGATGCCAATTGCTTCAAGTGGGACTGTCGTTGTCCTAACTATGACCACAAGATAGATCCTATCGGATGTAGTTTTCGACCACACTTTTTAAGAGAGGCACATCTGCACAAAGCTCAGTGACAGATGCTCCCCATTCCGAGGAATGGAGGTTTCGGTCTCGAGTGAACTAAACATTATAAATTGTCAAATGATCGTGGAATCCAAAGTCAGTAAACTGGCCAAGCAAACCTCCCACCACCGCTACTCCTGATAGGCAAAACCCCCCCTCCCACAGCACCCAACTCATGGGCATCGCTAGCTCGGCTCTCGCCGGGAATGGTCGTGGTGGGCGCGTTGGTGCAGACTCCCTACCCGGTTGAGGGAGAAGGAGAGGTCGTGCAGGAATTGGACCGAACAGTTACAATCGCAGCCCTCTATCGTGACCTCGCAAGAACAGTCATCCCAATGGATATCCGCCCCCTGGAGGCGGTGGTGGCTATGGCAGGACAGGAAACGCGCCCGTCCATGATGGCTCCCCGGCGATCTTGCTGTGGCCTCTGTCCTCCGCCGACGACTGTAGGACTGTTCCCCAACTGACCAATCCAAACACTCCGAGGCGCGGAAGGAAGGGAAGGGGTGGTTCAAAAGAGCATGGTGGTGGTAGGAATGGAAATCGGGTGAGGGGGGCCAGAGGAGGCACCCGTAATGCGCAGTATTACCAGAGTTCCCAGTTGATTGGGAGCTTGGGCATTTTATCCAATCTTTTACTTGACCTTTGTTTGGATCCCGGTGGGGTCTTCTGGTGGGGTTGGTTCCTTGCCTATATTTTAGGTTGCGTGGATTTTTGGATAAAGGGAGGAATTTTGAAATGGCGAGGTGGTTGGTAATAAAAAATCTTTTTTTTTTCACCCTTTTGTGAGAAGCAGTGATGAAGCGCAGGACCGTAGATATGATATGATACAAGGTTGGCTTTTTTTTTTTGCGCAAATGGCAAATTTAGACCACCCAGCGCAAATCTACCAACCCACCCACCGCACATCACAACCAATCACTCGAACATGAGCCTCAGGCCTCACATCCTCTGCATTTCCCATCAAACTATCATACTAATCGAACCCTTCATTAGGCGGCGGAAGAAAGACTCTCTCCCCTTCCCCGCACCCCCCATCCTCCACCCCGTGCCCTTCCTTCTTAATAGCCACCCCCCCCTACTCCCTATCCCCAGTGATTCCCCACCCATAACCGAGTGCTCCAAACCACGTGCACGCCCAACCCATCCAATAACTCCTTCTTCTCACCCGGCATGAATGTCCGCAGAAGGATTCCAGCGATGCGTACCGCTTCGGTGGATAGGTTGACCGATAAGTCCTGCTGCGCAGGATCCCGGGTAGCCAAGGGCCCGGATAGCCAAGGGTGCAGCCTGGCGACCCTATCTCCACCCCGAGTATTCCCAATGGCAAAGAGGGGGCTTGCGCGCCCAGAACGGGGCTAGGCAGCCCCGCATGGGCAGTCCTGGGCGGCCCTCCCTGCGCCAGGTGGTGGGCTCTGGCTGGCGAGGAAGTAGCGTTGAAAAATAGGATACCACTGCCGGGGGAAACAATGGATGGCGGGGGCCGAGATGCGCGATCTTTTTCGAGCGCAGATCCGCCCTATCTATTCCGAGAACTAAGCAAACAAATGGAATGGAGCAGGGGGCGATGTGGAAAGCCTCGGAGTTTAGGTTTTGAAAATTCTTTCTGCTCCGGGATATTATATGCCCCGCGGATGTCATTCAATGTGCATCTCGGCGGCGTTGTGAGGAGGGCGACTCCATGGCCACCTATATCGGTCTAGTTCAAGGGGTTGGGTGCACCAATTCTAAGTGGCCATCAGGACGGAGGCAGTCAGTAGAATCATGTGACAAGCAGGCCCAAGTTAAGAGATATGGCATTAAAACCCCACCCCGCGGTCCCCACGGGACGGAATCGGATTCGGTATGTTTCTGAGACCTGCAACAGAGGATGATCGGGCACCGGCTTTCCGCAAAAGGGAGAATCCTCTAGAAACCTTTTTGATGACCGCTCCCGATTGCACCCTCCCCCCCTGAAACTGGGGACACGTGGGTAAACAGACTGGCAAAAAACAAGTAATAGGAGCAGGAAATGAAAGCCCCACTGTTTTGCGAGAACAAATCTGTGACCACGGAAGTGCCCACAATGAAGTTTGGTAGAAAACCCATAAAAGTTCCTCAAACATTGGGGGCAAGAGAGGAAATGTCTACTATGTTGTACATCAGGACATTTAAATGAGCCAAGAAACCGTGGTTTAAAACTCCAATTCATCGCCTGACCGTTTTGAAACTGGTTTTTCCTTCGCCCTAACTCCAAACGGGATACACTGATATGGAGAAATGTGGAAGGGTAGTGGGGAAGTATACAAAAACCTAAGCCCGAGTGAAGACGGGCACTCCCCGCCCTGCCATGGACACACCAACGCCCCATGCTATTCCCCCACTCGGAAGTGCATTTCCCGGATTCTCCTAGAGTACACTTCCCACCAGGCCCCACCGCTAAAGAGTGTTTCCACAACTTTGACTATCGCCCAACCCCTCTATCGGTATCCCCTCCTTTCGCGTGAGGATGCTCTCGTCTAAAATTCTCATTCCCAATGTTTATGCCTGATCTACTAAGGATAAAACCCAGCCACCCGTCAGCGCCCAGGGGCATGTAGTCAACAAAGCGTTAGCAAATCTCCCTTCTGCCTCCCACCAAACTAACATCTTGGGGGGCGACGTGCAAAGAGGTGGTGAACAATGAACCTGCAAGCATCAAACGTAGTCCACTGTTCGTTGCTCCCCCTGTTCGTTGTCTCCCCTACCGTGCTACGCTAAGCCACGCTATACTTGTACCTCCCAACCCCTGCCTAGCCTATAGATCTTCCTCACGATTTGTGTTACCCATGCTTCACCCGAAGACGGCTTTTGATTTTCACGAGTGATATCGCATGATCACGCCAAGACAATTAGAGTTACTTCGAGAAAAAAGTTGAATGGATTAACTACTGTTCAAACGCCCGAGGAATCCCAAACATATACCTATACCCATGTCCAAACAAAGTGAATAACGGAAAAAGAAGCGCCCAATGGGAAAACAGAAAAGAAAGCACCTCCTCGAGTCAAGTCAATCAGACAAAATCTCCGAAAGCGTCATCATCGAATCCCAACTTCCCGAAATCCTCAGTGCCGTGCTGGCTCTGTCTGCGCTTGACGTCCTCCGCGCTAGGCGGGGGTGGGAGGAAAGGTAGAGGGAAACCTCCTGTAGCGGCATTGCGAGATGGAGAGGAAGGGGCTCTGCGGCGGCCTTTGTTCTGTAAAGTTGGTTAGCAAGAGAGATAGGGAGAATGGAGATGGAACAGGAGACGTACTCCAATGGTAATGTTGATAGTCTCCCCTTCTTTTAGGGAGTAGTCTTTTGCTTCAACGTTGGACAACCCTGACAACGCCCCAGCTTTCTTTGCCTTCTCGTTGGCTGAAACACTATCATTGTGTCTGCGGACCTCCTGTAAAGAAACGCCAAAGTCAAAGGCCTCGCTGCGTTCCTCAAATCCGATACCAAGCATAGCTTTGCGCGGCCCGTCAACAACTCTCAAAGCGAAAAATCTCGAACTATCGATAACTTGTTCTACACAATGGGCTCCCTGTGGGGTGAAACGTAAGTACTTAGCCTAGAAACGAGGCAGACATGGAGGAAAAGAACAAACTTCGTAGGGGCAATTAGCAAAGAGATCCCCGGTCTTAGGATCCTCAAGCCTAACATCTGTGCACACTTTCTCTTCCTTCCCATCTGCGTCCTCTGTCGCCGTCTCCACAATCCTAACCCGAGCAGTGAATATCCTCGACTTTTCTTGGTCAACCTTCCAGTCCCCGGCCTTGTACCCGCTGTTACTGGATAAGGGTGGAACAGCATAGATGTGAACCTTAGGCGCAATGAATAAGATTCGCTGGATGGACTCCATGGCTTTCGTTGGGTCAGATTAGATTATTATGAGGGCGGGGAATTGAGGGGCAGAGTGGTGGGTGTGCGGTGGGGAGGAATGGTTTGATGTTTTGAAGGGATGCGCTGGCAGGTTGTCTTATGCAAGGGTGGTCTTGGCGCGGGTGCTGCTGTATTGGGTTTAGCGCTTGGTTTTGAGCCTCCAACCTAATGTTTTGAGAATAAAGATGTCGTCGGCGGTTACACAGGGAGGATTTGGAATGTAGATGCGTCCAGGGAGGTCGAAAGATGAAGGTCCGGATGGAATAGATTGTTCGGCTGAGTCTAAGTGCTCCTTGAGACCCCATCCCCTGGCCGCGGGAATAAAAACTTTGGTTGATGTTAGTATTTATCGCATAGGGTTGCCGAATCCGCATGCTTCAGCTCTTCATTCCGCTGCAGACCTTGGTGGGTGAGGTCACTGAAGGGAGACCGGCATTGACGATGGGCGCCGGTACCATGTCTTGCACTACCGATACCCAACGAGTACTCGGGTACCGTACCGGTAGGCTGCTCTAGATTACCGATGGGAAGCCACCAATGAACCAAGATTGCCAAGCCGTTAATCGCAACAGTGGATTGGGCTTGTGCTGTTTGATAATCTCGGATTTGTGCTATTGATTTAGCGCTAAAGCATCAGCCGAGATCTGCTGTAAACAGTCGTCGTGTTTATTGGGCGAACCTAGAAAGCCTCAATCGAACGTACGGCAGACGCAGAATCTCTGCGATAGAATTCATAGTGAGGATAGAAGAGGGCTTCCTCTCAAAACCCCCCATAGCTAGTTCCCCGGGTCGTTCCTGGTGGTTCGCCCTTATTTTCCATAATCTTGTCGTTGCTGCATAGAATTTCTCCAAGCATAATTATTCCGTGCAGCCCCAACTCAAGAACGTATCGAACGCGGGCACTCTACCAAAAATGATCCACGAGGATAGCATTGTGGGTGCAACTGCACCCGAGCACCTCATTGCTCCTATGCCAACAAACTGCAGGATACAGTGCCCAACAAAAGGCTTAATTCAATCAACTCTGTCAGCCTTCTCTCCGCGCACACCTCAGCAGCCGTTCAACCAAAAGCCCATTGCTAAAATCCATCTACCATAGATCCCCAGAAGCCAAGTATAAGAACATGGGAAAACTGGATCCACACGGGGCTTCTTTTCCCCTCATTTGTGGAGTTGGAGCAAGGTACTCGAGTAGTAGGTGAAGTGCTCCTACACTTGTGTTACTAATCTAGAATGAAAATGGCACAATTGAGCTTAATTCATTCTCTCTACACTGATATGGCTTCGGTATCCTGGGGCCACGGAGTGACCAGCCCTAGGCATAAAAATAGGACTACTCCAAGAAATAGAAACTGGCCTGACCAAAAAAATAGAGAATTTAGAGAATTTAGAGAATTTATTTCTTTTTTTGCTGGGATCGAAATATGAAGGGGGAGAGGGGGAAAGACTCCCCGCCTCCTCCAAAGATCAAGGTCAAACTAGTGGGGAGGGTCCACTATATTACCTAATTTATTATAAATCCTCACGAATCATGTCCACTGCACACTGAATCTTATAGAATCTCCCCACACTTATACTCCACATTTCTACCACAGAACGCTGGTAGGTTCAATATTTGTCGAAGCCCATCTTGGAGACTCCTCCTTCTCGTTGAGAGGAATTCCATACTAGCAAGATAACGTAAAGGCTCAGGATGAGGACCAATCCGCTCCCCACAAATCAGAACGAAGCATGAAATCGCCCAGAGGGTTTTTATGTAGAAGCTTTGAAATAACAAGTACCGGTATAAAAAAGGTAACACTACCAAGGTTACTGGGGTTGTATAGTATTATACTGAGGGCGGCAGGTGCGCACCAAACTCAACGCCAAAAGTTTAATTTGAGAATAATTTGACCTATATCATCTCAACCTCAATTGCTTTCGGGGAGTATCCTAGATTATCAAAAAGCTATTTAGATTTCACGAAATCAGTCACAAACCAATGTTTTTCCCCTACTGAAGAGCCTCACTCTCAATTCCTTCCGACTGTTAAGGAGTCTTGTCAATCTTCTGGATAGCATGACTCCCGAGTCATGTTCTATCGCTTGAACATTGCGAGACAATAGTTACAATGCCGTACTTGACTTCTCGAATTGAAGTAACTTCTTACATTCTCTCTATCAGTGCTTCAACACTAACTTGGTCTTAGGTATGCTTAAAGTAGAGCTGTATATATACTGGGCCTTTTTTGGGGGGTCCGCTGGAGGCTGGAATTTCGATAAAGTGGGGATTGTCCATGGAGCTCCAATCTGGCCTGCGTCCAGATTTTGAACTGCCCCTGGGTTATGCAACTTTAACGTAAGCGAGGCCCACTGAAACACGCACAACTCAGTCCGTGGTTCAATGATGCAGCAAATTCACCCTAGTTATGTTAGGGACAAACATATCTGCTTGTCTGCTTGTATTAATGTTGCCTAGACCAAGGGCCCTCGCTGGTGATCGCTTGCTAAGCTCACTGATAACCCTCAGATAGGATAGTTTGCGCTTATGTATTTTTATGCGCTACAGCGGCTTGCTTTATATTTTCCTATTAGCTTTGGGGCTAGAATGCGATAGGCGAGATTGCCTGCGAGGTCTAGGAGGTTGTGGAGTACTGTAGTTTATTAGGGTGGCTTTATGATAGTGTAGGAGTTGCAGCGCCATTTTTCACAATTCCTGCAATTTCTGGCACTTGTGGCTACGATAGCCTACCAGATACGGGTACAGTACAGTACTCCAGCAGCGATCATTATGTATCACTCGTTTCTGCCACTTGTTGGGTCAATGGCGAGCGCTTAATATGCCGAGTTTAAAAACGTCTATATCACCAGACAAGTATTTCCATTGAGCATCTGTGTTTATTCACACCACCAAACCCACATAAGCCTTTGCCGAACCCATCCTACGTATCCGTCCTTCTACAGTAACTGACCAACACCCGCATCCGAAAGAATGAGGCACAAAAAGATAAAATAACTCCCGTTCTTGGAAACAAGTAAAAATCTCCTATTGGTCAAAGGAGGAAGGAAAGTTGAACAAAATATGTTATTAGGTGATATAACTCGCCCGTTACCGCTCCCCGCCCTGCTGTCTTTTTAAAGGTATGTACGCTTGAGATTATAAACGATGCTACTGCCCTTCTTGGACAGTTTTCTGTTAAGCTGTTAGCTGAGGCAATGTAGGTGGAGAGATTTAGGGGGCTGTTACCACTAGCCAATCCATGCCATCGTTGACGCCTGGAGTCACATACGTTAGCAGTCCGTTTTGATCTTAGCAAACTCCTGGTGACGAGCTCACCATCACCAGTGACAGCACTACACCCGAAGATACTCCAACTCCGCTCTTTCAAGCTCGGCAGCTTCAGCGCTTCGCTGATCTCCGCTGCGCCTAAAACACCTGGCTGATCCTGCTTATTCGCGAACACCAACAATGCTGCTTCCCGTAGCTCATCCTCGTTCAGCATAGCCTGTAGTTCCTCCGCTGCAGTCTCCAAACGAGTGTGATCAGTTGCGTCAACGACAAAGACAACGGCCGCGGTGTTAGCGTAGTAGCAGCGCCAATATGGTCGAATGGAGGTTTGACCGCCTGTGTCAAACTGATCAGTGGACAAATCGGGGAAACATTAGTGAGAGGAAGCTGCGTACCGAGATCCTATTGTCTAATGTTAGGAAGCTACATTTGTATAGATAAGACTTCAAGACATACCCAAACGTTAAAATTCAGATTCTTGTATGTGACACTCTCAACGTTGAAACCGATTGTTGGGACGGTTGTCACAACCTCACCGATCTGCAACCTCCGTATTCAGCTCTCTCTCTTGGGTTTATCGGGGACCGGGCGGTCCTACCTTCAGCCGGTATAATAGTGTTGTTTTTCCCGCGTTGTCCTGCTTAGTATTAGGAGCGATAGTAAGTAGGAATAGGGAGCAGAGCTTCTCACCAAGCCAAGAATCAATATTCGCACCTCCTTCTTCGACCACAGTCTAGAAAATATGCTCTGAAAAGCTCCCATGTTGAATTTGAACAGTCTTTACGCGAGGTGAATAGGGAGCGAAAGGAGCGGGAAGAATAATCAAGCGGGAAACGGCGGTGGTGAATGGAGCTTGTCGTTGGGGCGAAGGGAAAAAGGAAAACCAACGTGTGCCATTCTACGAATGACTAATCTCAGGTTGGTTGGCGCCAAGGCTTCTTGTCTTAAGCTTTTTTTTGTGTGTGGAAGCTTTACTGGTGCACTCTTTCTCGCATTCTTCTAAACAACACGGGTTCACCACAACACCCCCACAACAGTTCCACATACTACGAAATTTCGCTCCCACACATTCCATAATGGCGCCCCCAAAGAAGTCTGGCAGGGCGCTTCTGAGAGAGGAGGGTAAGTTGGAACTGAAGAGGCTCCCGGTCTATTTCGGCCAAGGCTGACAATTGAGTATTAAATAGGTCTTGAACGGACGGATAATAATCTTAGAACTCACTCATGGCCGGTTATTCCTATGATCAATCAAAAGAATTATTACACGTTCGTGCTTTGGTTTCCTATCTATTCGACAGCTTGGCTAATAATTATGAAGCGAATACCTTAAGCGTGAGGAACAGATCATGGTGTTTCGGCAACAACAAGAGGACCTCCTTAAAGCCCAAGCGGCACTGTTAGAGAAAGAAAAACAGGCGTCTGCGGTGGCGGATCCAATGGCGATGGACATCGATAGAGGTGCGGAGGAAGGAGAGGAAACAGCAGAACAGGAAGAGGCCTTGGGCAGTAAGGTTATTGTGATCCATACGGGGTCTCAAAATATGAGAATTGGCTTAGCTAGCGATGCTTTACCGAAGACTTTTCCAAATTGCATAGCAAGAAAAGCGGATAAGGCAGAATATGAGGAGGAAGAGAGGCGCCCGAAGAGGGTGAAAGTTGCCGAGGAGGATGAAGATTCTGACGATGAAAGCCCGCAGTTCGGCGAGGAGGTTAGTTTTTATTACCCATGCCTTACCCTTGGAGAATTTTGGGGTTGATTCCTCCATAGTTTGAATCTCAGTTCAACACAATGTCGAACGAACTGAAGATCAGAATGCGTCATAACAAGCGCCGTATTCTTCCCAATTCTCGTGACCTTGTACTCTCCTACAATCGCCGTACACCTCCGGAGACTATCAAGGAGCATAACGACCCTTACAGGGTGGAGTGGACGGATACTGGGAAGCATAAGGCCTCGGACCACTTTGTTGGGAATGAAGCACTGAGGATTCCTGACAATTCTACCCCCCGGTACCGCCTTTTTTGGCCCATTCAATACGGAACTTTCAATGAGAGAGACTACCAGTCTAAGAGAAGAGTTTTGGAGGATATATCCGTAATTCTTGAAGAGGGCATCAAGAGGGAACTGAATATTGAGAAGAAAGATCTCAAATCATATTCTGCAGTTTTGGTTGTTCCGGATCTCTACGACAAAAATTACGTTACCGAGATGCTTAATCTCTTGTTAAAAGAGTTCTGGTTCGCCCAGGTTTGCATTGTTCAGGTACATCCACGGAACTTAGATGGGTTAGGGTTTTGTTGTTGATCTGTCATCATGTAGGAGTCATTGGCAGCAACTTTTGGAGCCGGATTTTCGCAGGCATGTATTGTGGATATCGGAGCTCAGAAGACTTCTATTTGCTGTGTTGAAGAGGGGATGTGCGTTGCGGAGTCGCGGTAAGCAGGCAACAACTTTATTTTGAGCACGAGACTGATAGTATTTAGTCTAAATCTTAAATACGGAGGCCAGGATGTCACGACAGTACTAATGAAAATGATGCTATCGTATTCGTTCCCATACCGCGACATTAACTTACGACGGCGCTACGATTTCCTATTAGCGGAAGAGCTCAAGGCAAAATATGCCACGCTCAACGACTCCGATATTAGTGTCCAAGCGCACGATTTCCATCTAAGAGCTCCGGAGCAGGATACTAAGAAGTACCACTTCAAAACTTACGACGAAGTCATGCTGGCACCTTTAGTAGTAATCCACTGCCATAATTCCTTTTCTAAAGCTGACAATCCAATAGACACACTTCAAGCCCACCATTCTCTCACACGAAGAAAAGCTCATTGGCCGCCGAAGCCTTTGGGAGCGCTCCTACGACCTCTACGATGGCCAACCCAACGACCCCCTCTCTACAGCCCAACATTCTCTTTACCTATCCCTGATACCACGACCCTCCTCCGCTGGTAATGACTCAAATGTGAATATGGGTGCCATAACCCCTGCTCGTCCCACGCTCGCCGGTTTTGGCGGCTTCGGCGCACATTTGACGGCCGCCGATACAACCCCTCGATCCTCCATAGCTGGTTCCCCAGCCCCTGAGGGTACCCCCGCACCCCCAGGGACAACAACGCCACTCGTCCCTGGTGCTGGCGGTATTCCGCACCCAGGCTCGGTCGGCGCCCCCCAATCTACCGGTCCAACACCTGTGGGACAAGCCGAAGACCGCGATCGGGTAGTCCCAATTATGCCCCTCGACGCAGCAATAGTGGAGAGCATAACCCACGCTGCTAGGGGCGAGGAGAAGAAGATCAAGGACTTCCTAGCCAGCATTATGGTGGTTGGTGGTGGTTCGCTGGTCTCGGGATTCAATCACCAGCTCGAAGAGCGCATTCGCGCATTAAAGCCGAGTAAGGAGTATCAGATCATTATTGGCGTCCCACCCAGGGAACTGGACCCCATGGTCATCGCCTGGAAGGGCGCAAGCGTGTTTGGGAAGTTGAAGATTTGTAACGATTCGTGGATCAGACAGAATGAGTATGATATACTCGGGAGTAGGCTCTTAACGTATAAGTGTTTGTGGACATTTTGATTAAATTGGTTCGGCGAATAGATGGATGAGGGTGGGGGGGATTGGGTACGGCGCCGGGCCACTGGGGAACTATCTGGCCCCATTTTCCACAGAGCAGTTTGCGGACGTATGGAGGGGCCGAAGGGGTGGGCGAGGGTTGCATGCCCCTCTCCAATCACCAGGCGTCACGACTTAGATACATTCTGTTGATTTTTTCCTTTTCCTTTTCCTCGGTGAATACGTTAATTAACTGATCGGGTGAATTGATCCTCGTGGACGTTCGATTTCTCCAGGCCGAGATGTGAGTGTAGTGGGTTGCAGGAATTTTTGTAGATTACAATTTTCATCAGACAGCACTCACAAGGATTGTGGCGGGGGATACCAATAGAAACGGGGTATAGTATAAAATGCATCGCCTTCGAGTATAGAATTACTACGGGTATAATAGCATTACCCTTTAGCTCGGGATTGTTTTTGGAGGGTGGGTAGGATTCCCTTTTGCGTTGGGATTAGGGTTGGGAAACAAGTGGCAGCAATCATTTCCAGGAAAACAAAGAAAATATTTATGTATGATAACTTTACCTTCGGTGCAAGAAACTAGCATAAGCCCCTCGAGATCTTGAGGTCTTGTTCATGCCTAAATTAGCCATACTCATGATATAATTTTCATAAAAGGATGACTTGTAGAAAAATGACCCTAATGTTGTTTGTTGAAAGTGAGTGAATACCCGTGAGAGAGGCTCTCTGCGTGGTATCGGGAACTTCTGAAATTGTAGCCAAGACAATGACGAAGGTGGAAAGCTTCTAATTTTGGTAAAACCCTCGGAGTCGTACCCTTATTTCTTGGCATGTGCGACAGAGAAGTTGAAGCCACAGCAAAGCCACAAGATCCTATACTTTGTGCTCTTGGCTACAATTTCAGAAGTTCCCGATACCACGCAGAGAGCCTCTCTCACGGGTATTCACTCACTTTGAAGAAACAACATTAGGGTCATTTTTCTACAAGTCATCCTTTTATGAAAATTATATCATGGGTATGGCTAATTTAGGCATGAACAAGACCTCAAGATCTCGAGGGGCTTATTCTAGTTTCTTGCACCGAAGGTATCATACATAAATAATATTCTCTTTGTTTTCCTGGAAATGATTGCTGCCACTTGTTTCCCAACCCTAATCCCAACGCAAAAGGGAACCCTACCCACCCTCCAAAAAAAAATCCTGACACTCCGGCTCACCTTACGCAGCCGAACAAACAAAATAAAAAAGCGCAAATCACCTGTGAATTTACCACCACCACCGCCCTACCAAACTTCCTCCACTTACCTACGGAGGTACAGGGCATAAGTTTTGTAGGTTCCACAAGCGAGGTTTGCTGCCCTCACCCCCTGTGTAACCTACAGAACTTATGCCCTGTACCTCCGTACCACTCTGCCCCACCACAGAAACACCGCAAATACACATCTCACAAAACCCTCTTTAATTAATTATATGATAAATCAAGAATGGCTATACCTTATTACCTCGCTGAGTAATACCCTTCCCCGAGTTCCCTCTTCTTACCCCTCAGACATAGCTAATTTATTGCAGTCTCTTCACCGACTCAGACGCGGACACCGACACAGAGGGTGTTTACGTCAACGAGAATGGTGTTAAGTTCAAGGCCATGTGCAAGCCGACCTGGAAATCGAATGAGATTCCGCATGGGAACCAAGGTGGCTATTTTCCGTGCCGGAAGTACAGTGTCAAGTTTTCAGATACCGAGTGTGACCTTATTCTGGGAGGAAATAGCGAGGATGAGCCCGGGAGCCTCCTTTAGTGGGGGGAGTGTAGGGTTAACTTTATGGGCAAGGAGGAGCTGAAGGCGCAGATGGTGGAGAGTTCCGAGCCCCTTGTTTGTCGTCAGTGCTCTCCGGAGTTTCATATTGTTGAGGCGCTTGATCTTCATTGGAAGCAGGTCTGTTTTCAACCCTTCTTCCCTTCCATTCTTAGAGTGAGTTTAGCCCGCTCATCTGATACTACACCTAGGTCCACAAGCCCAAACCAACAACCACTCACCAATGTCCCGCCTGCGATTCCTTGTTTAACTCTATTTCTGGCATCACCCAGCATATCGAATCTGGACACTGCAAGGGTGACCTCTCCCCCGGGAACTTTCGCGAGCTTATAAATTACGAAAACTCTCCCCTTGCCAAGAAAAACCTCCCCGCCGGCATTCTCGCTGGTAGCACAACCACCCACACCTGGCGTGCTGGTATCCTTCCTGGACGCGTTAAAGTTGCCCTTGCCGAGACCGGTAATGGGTTCAAGTCTGAGGGACTGGCTCCCAAGGGTTTCGTCAGCGTTCTCGACTACACTCTTCCAGAAAACCAACCAATTCACCCATGGAGGACCCGGAGGACTGTTGGAACAAGATACTCGAAGCTTATGTCTGTCCTCGGCTCAGATGCGGGAAGAAATTCACTAGTCCCACCCCTCTTAGGGCGCCTCTTGAGAGTATTACTCATGACAAGAAGGCTTTTCGGTAAGACTATCTAAGTCTCTTCTAAGCCCACTTGAATGCTAACTTGTAGGCGGGTAGTTCCCCTACTTGTATGGAGTGTTTCGTCTCCTCATCTGCTCTCCTCTAGCATGCTGAATCGGGTGCCTGTGGCGTTAAACGTTCGCCCGCTTATAAGCAACTCATCAAAGGGGCCACTGGCGGGTTGGTGAGTGTGGGAAAAAAGGTGGAGGTAAAAACTGGTTAGTAGGAGCCGGCCGCGAAGTGGTAAGGTGGAAAAAAGTGGTATCGAATTTTTAGTTGTCCTGCCTGGTGGTCCTGGGGGAGGGGGACCTTTTTTTCCTTTTGATACCTTAGGGCTACCTTCTTTGTTTGTATTTTTTCTTATGCTTCCGGGGATCCCCTCATTTTCCCCTACATAAAAAAATAAAACTGTTTAAATTCTTGCGTCCAGTGGCAAGATTGGCATCGAGTGACCTTCTGTGATTTTGTATTGCGGTGGGGAGGGGTGGGTAATCTGCCCAAGATGTTCTTGATCACTGGCCGAAAGGAGAGAAACACTCCACGGGAGGGCGTAGATGATTTTAACTACTATTGAGGGATTCCCCATTTTGATACTCTGCTAATAAACTCCCACGGACTTCCATCTGCACGGACTGACCGCCCCTCATCGTCCATATAACAAGGGATCGAGAGTACTACCGCGAGCATAATCAGTCCTATTTTATAGATTTTCTACGGACACTCAATAGGGACGAGCAAAAAATATTCCATAACCCAAGGGGATAAACAGCAAGCCTTTGTCGGAGAGCAAGACTCAATTACTCCCCCTGAGAGGTGTCTATAATTACGCCGAAACAGCGTTAGGTCAAAAAATCAAGCTTCGATCTCACGCTTAGTCACCAACAGAGTGAAATCAGAATCTTTCCAACTTCGTCATTGTGGATGGGGTAGGAGCACCTATCCCTTGCCACTAGCGGCGGATGGAGTTTGAGGCGGTCCGGAACAGTAAAATTCGCAGCCATGCACAGTCACTCCGGATCTGTGGGGTAAAACCCCGTTTAGTAGTTGGCTTGGCGCACACACTTTACCTCCTCATCTAGTTAAATTCCCACAGATTTACGGTCCGGTTTTCAAGAGATCACAGCTACACCATCCAACCACCACATCCGCTCCCCGCCATGCCAACACAGCAAGCCGACACCCACCTAACCCCCCCCGACAGCTCCCAACCCATAGAGCCCGAGAGACCACTCGATATGCATTCCTATCTCACGGAAGGGTTAGAGGGTGTACAACATCATGAATACCGTGATATTCGCTCGTTCAAAGGGGCGGTCGATGCACGAGCAGATTTATGGCATTCGGGTGAAGCTGACGAACGCCTTCCCCCGTACTTAATTTTTTCCCCGGTAACTCCACACCAGCTTGCCACAATCGATCATTTTCGCGAAAGCTGTTACAAACGACTCCGCTTTCTATACCTCGAGGAACCCCAGGTGTTGATCGTCAAGCAGATGCTGGGCCCCATTCATGAGATGGCTGCAAAAGAGTTCATGGACGTGATGAAGCTGAAGATATGGGAGGCTGGTCAGACATCCGAGATCTGTAATATGGGAAGTACAACATACCAGGGCAAACTATGTTCAAAGGAAGCGGATGGCTCCTTAAGACCTCTGCGCGCCCGCCCCGACCTCCACGATTGGCCGACGATTATTCTAGAATGTGGTGTTTCCGAAACCCCCCGCCGTCTTACTGTTGATGCACGTTGGTGGATAGAGAATTCGGGAGGAGCCGTAAAGGTCGTTTTCCTATTGTTCGTATCGGTAAAGCGCAAAACCATTCGGATTGAAGTATGGAACAAATCCACGGTTGAAAAGCAACAGCATACCGGCGAAAATGACGAGGAAATAACCACAGGACCAACCCCAAAGAACACGATCCTCATCACTGAAAATTCGGTAACCGGTGCCCCGCTGAAATTAAAGTTCAAAGAAATATTCCTACGCAAGCCGAAGAAGAAGCGTGGAGAAGCCAACTACATGATCACCGAGCATGACCTCAGAGTTTACTATAATCGCATTTGGCTACCTGTCCCTGGTAGTTCTCAAGACGAAGATTGTAAGTCAGCCTTGGTGACCTCTGGTGTTAATTGCAGTCAAAACTAATTCTACCAGCCACAGATGATGAGAGCGAATCGAGTGAATCGAGCAGCTCCTCAGAGGGGTCCGTTGAAGATGGCAGCGAGCCTCTATCAGTCATTCCTTAACCCTCACTTCGGGCGCAGATCCCCTATCTTCACCATAGTTATTCACTCATTCATTGCCGACGAAACCACCGTCCATTACTCATTAATTCGTTCCTTGCACCTTTTGCCGGTCACGCGTTCTTTTCAATTCTTGACGTCTCTCTAAGCTTTCAGTCACGCGGTGAAAAAGAAAAAAAAGCAGAAAAAAACAGAAAAAAAGGTGGGATTGTCTACCTTTGTTCTTCCGAATTCAGCACATACTTGCAACAATAGTACATCGCAGGCTCAATTGCAATTCATCCGATATCCTGCATTGTGGCCGTGTTTTTGCTGTTTGAGGGAGATTGGTTTGTTTTCCGTGAATGGTGGGGCGGATAGGTCAAATGGGCGTAACTAGTGCGATACCGGGGGTGGAAACTTTGTTCTTTGGAGGAGCTAGTAGGGAGGATATGTATTTTGCTTTGGCTTCACGTATGATACACGATGAGAGGATGCTTTGAGAACCTTTTGTGCGCCTTGCCAATTATAAACAAGTTGCACAAACCTTTTGACCGATGATATACCTTCTGTGTTCTCTTGGAAGTGATTGTTGTGACTTGTTTCCCAACCCCGATCCCAATGCAAAGGAAAACCCTGCTCGACCGCTAAATAAAAAGTCCCTACACACCTGTTCCCCCTGCGCGACCACAAAATTAACAGGAAGAAGTGTCAGAAATAATCCCTGGCCAGCCGGACTCTCTAAGCGGTGAGTCGAATGAAGAATTTACACCACCGCTTATGAGTGTAGAAAGTATAGATAGCTTTACTGAAAGCGAGCAGGTGAGGGATTAAAGGTTAAACAAGAGTTACGTTGAGACAAGTTTCATTGCATTGATTTATGGTTGAGGGAGAGGGCCGTTAAGACACGAGAAGTAAAGCGAAAGGAAGGAAAAGAGAGAGAGAAAAGACTACAAGCGAGCACCACAACCAATTACAACCAGGACGACCTTATGACGAAGCTTTGGCTAACAACCCATGATATCCATCAAAAAGCCCTATCCACCTGTGAATCAATCACCGACCAATCACACCACTGCCCTACCAAACTTCCTTCACTTATATGCCCCTGAGACCTTCCATAATAACAATACCGCCTAGCTGCAAACAAGACACAACAAACCCGAAAACCGCACATATACATTTTACAAAGCCCGCTTTAACTGATTACAAATTTTAAGTAAGAATGGCTATACCTTACCATCTCGCTGAGTAATAACTCCCCCCAGATCCCCTCTGCGTACTTCTCCGAAATAGCTAATTCATTGCAGTCTCTTGACCAACTCAGACACCGATACCGACGCAGGGGGTGTTTGCGTCAACGAGGATGGCCTCCGAGTCAAAACTATACACAAGCCGGCCTGGAACTCGAATGAGATCCTGCATGGGGATCATGGTGTCAATTTTAAGTGCGAGAAGTGTGGCGTCAAGTTTCTGGATATCCAAGATGAGCATATGGTTGGAGGGAATGGCAAGAATGGCCCCAAGAAGCATTTTTCCTGCGGCAAGTGCAGGGTTGACTTAAAGGGCGAGGGGGAGTTGGAGGGGCGTATGGTGGAGAGTTCCGAGAATGTGGTTTGCCGTGAGTGCTCTCACATCGTTGAGGCACTTGAGCTTCATTGGAAGCAGGTCTATTTTCCGCCCTTCCCCTTCACTCTTGGAAAGTGTTTGGCCAGCTAATACTTCACCAGGTCCACAAGCCCAAACCAACTACCACTCACCAGTGTCTCCGCTGCGATGCAGTATTCAACACAATTTCTTGCGTCGCCCAGCATATCGAATCTGGACAGTGCAAGGGTGGCCTCTCCCCCTCTGGCTTTCGCAAGCTCATAAATTATGCAAACACTCCCTGTGCCAAGAAAGGACTCCCCGCGGAAATTCTGTCTGATATCACTACCACTCACACCTGGCGTTCCTGTCTCCTTCCTGAGCGTGTTGAATATGCCCTTGCAGAGACTAGTAACCGGCTCAAGCCTGACGACCCTGCCCCGAAGGAGTTTGTCGGCGTTCTGAACTACACCCTTCCAGCCGAACCAACAAATTCTCCCATAGAGAATTTGTTGGACTGTTGGAACGGGATACTTGGAGCTTATGTCTGTCCCCGGGTCCTCAGATGCGGGAAAAAATTCACCAGTGCTTCGGGGCTTAGAGATCACCTTGAGAGTATTACCCATGACAAGAAGGCTTTTCGGTAAGACCACCTCAGTCTCGTCCAAGCCCGCTTGAATGTTAACATGTAGGTGGGTAGTTGCCCTACTTGCATGGAGTGCTTCGTCTCCTCATCTGCTCTCCTCCAGCATGCTGAATCGGGTTCCTGTGGCGTTAACCATTCCCCAGCTTACGAACAACTCATCAAAGGAGCCACCGGTGGATTGGTGAGTGTGGGCAAAAAGGTGGAGGTAAAGACTAGTTGGTAGGAACAGACCGCCAAGTAAGTGGTACGGCAGAACAAAGTGGTATCGAATCTTTAGTTACACTGTGGGATGACCGTGGGATGGAGGGAACATTTTTTGTCCTCGATACTTCCGAGCTACTTACTTCGTTTGTATTCTCTCGTTTTCACCAAAGATAAAATTTTTTAAGAATGATATTCTTGAAATTCCGGTAACCTGGTGGCCAGGTGAAGCACTGCCTTTCGCGTGATCTTCGGTGATTTTTTTTGGTAACATACTGAGGATGGGTAAAAGGGTCAATGTTCCTCAATCTCTGGCAAAAATGAGAGAAGCACTATGAGAGAGGATGCAGATAGTTCAAGCGGTTGTAGAGGGAATCTTCATTTTTGATAACCCTTCTAATAATTTCTCATGGACTTCATTACCAACTGGTGGCCCTGCATCATCCATATAATTAGCGAACTGTAGTGCAAACACGAGCACCACATCCACAACATATGAGGCAAAACCCACTGCCGTTTGCTTCTGAGAATCGATATGGGGGAGTTGTGAAAATACTAAGCCGGCAGGACGAGGTCTATTCATAATGCGAGAGTAAGGTCGAGCCAGGCTTGCCACAAAAGTTGCAATTTTTCCCCTTCAATGCTGCTTCTTTCCCTATTTAGGGTCTGTTTGGCATGCGAGAAAGATGGCATTATTTTAACTTTTATGTCATTTTTGCCGCAATTGCAATATTGCGCCCTTCTTCATTATAGCTCAACTTACAGGCCTTTTTCTGCGCTATTCTTTTCATTGCAATAGGCAGAATTGTCGCTACTTTCCGGATATGAATCTTTTTATACCAGTTGGCCAAACAAGTTTGAGCTTTAGCAAATATGAAAGTTTTTAGGAAAATTCTCATTTTTTTTAAATGGCGGCGTGCCAAACATGGTCTTAGATATGTTTAAATAGGGTCCTGCCCAGCTTATGTATATCACAAAAATTGAGAATTTTATCAGATGGGGATAGAATATACAGTTATGCATTGCTTTTCCCATCCATATTTACAAACCCTTAATTAAATTTATATAAAAAGTTTATGTCTTTTGTCGTTGTTTTGGAGGGGCAAAAAAACCAACAGAAAGGGCTTGATTCCGGAGGTTTTTACTTGTTATTAGATTCTAGCCCACCTGTTAATCTCTCCACCCCTACCAGTACGACTCTGCTCCAGATAGTGTCCTCAACACAGTGATGACTAACCAAGATAGTAGCCTAGCGCTGCATTCCGTATTGCGTACACCAGTAGAGTCACGGTCCGTTTTTTCCCGTAATTTTCAGGGACGGAGCTGTGCAGAGCGCTGACCTATAGTGGATGGTAGAATGGCAGACTGCTGGGTGAGTATAAAAGACTGCTATTCGCCTGACAAGGGATGACTGGTTAGTCAGTCATCTCACCATCCAGATCTGGCATCGTGTATTGCAGAAATGTGTGATAACCCCGTATTATTCTCACTTTGTCTTGGGGCAACCAGTTCAAACCCAGAATGACATCCCAAAGGCCACCACCTCATTACATCCCGAATCGTCGACCTGTTTCCATTCCACCATCTCGGTCTCGATAGGAACCTGCAATCCCTCTGCCAGGTTATTCAGGATCACGTGAGTGAACAGCTGGGAGCGATCCTGGACCATGCATACTTTAACAGAGTTGAGTTCGCACGATCTACAGTACAAAACAGAGTTACACGGAGGCACTATCTTCGCCTGGTGATGGTATTATTCATCTTGCAGTAATACTTCCATTTTTATGACGAGTGATATGCCGTGATCGCACACCATTCCCGCCTCCCCGCCTGGGTGGCTGACATGCTTAGTACGGATCCGCCCCGGGGAGCCTGCACTACATTGGCCGAGAGCCAGCACCCCTGTAGAGGATGCACTCTAATGACAACCCATTCATCTCCCAAGAGTACAAATTACACACCTTAGCTTCTCTACTCCTGCTTAACCTGGCTCTCAATACAGATTGGAACCCACAAGAACATCCTGGAAGACCAGGTCCCGATTTACAATCCAATGCCTGACCCACCGCGCAATGAGATCCCGGAATCGCTCCAAGGTGATGTTGGCCCTTCGGTATGCCCACTTCATTTTATCAATCAACCCCTCTCGATCGGACAACGTTAACCTTAAACTAATCTAAGGCGGAAGATAGACTGGGCAAGTATATTAGACTCTTGCTTGGGGCAACCCAAATCTTCGATCTTGGGTCCAGGGGTATTTCCGGGAATGGTGTTCCGACTCATCGTGGTAAGGATGGAACTGGTCTGTGGATAATAATCGCGTGCGCTTTCCAGGACACATAGAAAATGGGGTTTGATACAGGCTGGAGCTATTCGAGAGAGATTCTGATCACACAGTCAATATACAATTAACCTGGCTGAAGAGGCATGGTCCTAAATTGGGATCAACAAAGAAGGGAGAGACCTTCGTGGATAGCAAATTCTCTCTGTTGCGTGGGCGGCTGCTTGTCATGGTTGTTGGGATGACACCTTGTGCTGTCCTGTGGTACTTTATTGGGCCAACTGTGAATGCCAGGTATCAGATTGAATTAGCTGGTAAACTTTATCATTTGCTCAAATTTTGCATATCCTGGGCTGACGCAAAATTAGCAGATGGTGGCTATTACAACGCCAAGGATGTTGCCGCAACTGTTCAAAAGATGGAACAGAAGACAACCCTTAGTTCTGGTATCACTGCTAATCTTATCTATACGAATCCCCGAGCTATGGAATGGCAAATCCCACTTCCCCAGCAGCTTTGTTCCGCCGGTGCTCCGATTGAAGGGTTGGCCGTTGGCGCATGGGTACCATCAATCTAGGTTGCACGCGAGTACCTTGCGGCGATTAGGTTGAAACACATCTCCTGTCAGCCCAGTTCTGTCAATGCTGTCCAACAAGTCATCGATATTTCAAAGAAAAGACAACTCAAATTTCCCTGGGATTCCGCAGTGAACTGGAGGAATAGGTGGCGGTGATCACTCCTCTGAAGATTTCCATCAACAAATCCTTCGGACCTACGCACGCATCCGAAGATGTGGTAACATTGCCCTCGCTGCGCTGGATTTGGAGGAGTGGATGCTATATATCTTTATTTGACAGGAGCTTGGCCCCAAAAGTTTAGCATCCTGCAATCCCTTTAGACTATGTTTTGTTCCATGACACAATGATGCCTGCGGAGGAGGTACATACGGAAAGCATTCCCAGCAGGACTGCTATCAGCTGTTTAAACTCTTCTCACATCAAATAAGTGTCTGCAGTGGAGCAGGCTCATTTTTCGAAAGATACGTGTATCCCTAGTTCAGGATGGGCGAAACCTTTAGTGCAGATGAGATTCCGATCAGAGATAGCAGTCTCCTAGATTTTAACTTTAGGAATGAGAAGTTCAAATCCCTCGGGCACAATTACTTTACCACTGTCGAAGACCTAGCAGACCTGGTTAAAAGCACCTAGGGGCATGATTTTCCAAGATAGAATCATAGGGAATTGCAAGCTAGTGGATCCCATCGTTGATCATTGATGACAGTACTCCGACTCAGCCGATCTCGAAATCCTGGACACTGAGAGGGATCCGGTGGTGTATGCGCGTAGTATTACCATGGTCTGATTCAACCATCATGCAGCATTCAATGCGTACAGTAAACGCATCCCTCGCCATTTTAACGAGAATCACGAATGGTTCCCGACTCCTGGAGTCGTGGAGCCACCACCCTTCACCCAAGTCAATGAAGCGCATTCCTTCAGAATACCCAACTGCAACTATCGCCCCACCAACAAACCCCACCATCAGCGCATATATACCAGCGTTTACCCTGACCGACCCAGCTACCAGCACACTCTCACGCTTCGTCACAAAGCCCCCGAAACCCTGGAAGACGTGTTAAAGACGACTACCGTCGGTCTTCTGCATCTAAGGGAATCCAAGAAGCGTCGCGTCCAGCTATGATAGTAGAACAACGAGATCGGGTAGTAGGCGAGAAACTCCAACCGATTCTCAGCATCGACAGTGGAGGTAGGGAACCTGTGAGCTCGTCTCGGGAAGGTAGTGAGGGACCCACAGGCAGCGGCGGTAAGAAAACGAAGAAGCGCAAGAAAGTGGTTAAGGGGAGATTATCATTCTCGGGAGAGGATGACAGACTACCGGCTCCGGAGGTCTTGAGGAAGAATACACTTCTGAGGTAGGCTCGGGAGCGCGAGACTTTGGGGGGGGAGTTTTTGGCTTTGCAGGAGAAGATTAAGAGTGAGGAGGTCAGTATTCCGTTTGTTTTTTATGATAGTAGGTATTGTGCATTCTCCAATTTCAAAGTTAACATAGAGCTAATCCCCCCTAGGCACCCCTCCCACAGGAGAAGGAATGACGGTTAAGAAAGGCGAGGTTTTGTGGTTCTTTCCCGAACATGCTTGGAGAATGCCTGGGCGCAGGGAGTGGCTCAGAGTATCGGTCGATGAGTGATAATACTATACCTCACGTATTTCTTCCACCACTTCCTTCCCTTTCGTGATTTTTGACTCGCTCGGCAGCACTTTGAATTCTACTACTTTATCGTCAGTCGCACTATGGGGCCTTACGGATTATTATTTGATTTCCCTTCAACCCCATCCCCCGCATCCCAAACCTGCACTCCGAACCCCACTAGAGATGATCCTACAATGGCTAAAGTGGTGGATCGCCGCTGGTACGAACGGAATAAGCACATATTCCCGGCTGCTCCTGAATGCGGGATGGGGGAATGTACTATCAGAAGGCGCTTCTGGAAACTACGGTATAATACTATATATGATATTTACTTGATTTTTCCTACCTTTTGCTTGCTTAGTAACAGACTACGGGACCTGGACTAATCGTAGACCCCGATCTAGAACCATTCGTAACCATTCGTATGTTTAGTTGCAATGAGAAATTCTATGCAACTGATGGCTGGATGCGTCATCCTGTCACCAGTAAGAGTACGTGTCGGCGCTCACCTCGATGTGGCATCTGCTCGATGGACGAACTTTGAATTTCCACAATCAGATCGATTCTTTTCTTCGTACTGAAATTGACCATTGCTCCCATGGTCGCCACAGTTCCTCATTCGCTTAACCAAAATACTAAGTCAAGATGGAAGGCCTTATCCTCCGGTGAAAAGGCCTCGGATGCCGCGCTCAAACTGATGGCAGCGCCGTTGTGACTACCTGCGGGTATTCGGCTCCCGATTTTATTGAATAAGCCCATCATACTGCTTAAGTCACCGGATTGCAGTTGCGTTTCCTCCTGGTGTTGATGCACCGGGAGCGATGAAACTCTAATCCGGCAACTTGAGCTCTTGTGCTCGAGGGTGTCCATAAAAACCGGAAAACTCCCTCCTTGTCCTGACAGAAATACACACTCGTATGGGATAAGCAGAGATCGTCTTCCGGTTCCTCACTGAACTTCCGAGTATGTTCGCCCCACTCTTGGAGGGCCTATTCCTCAGGAGCCCTTAACTGGATACCCTTTCCTCACGTCCTGGTCATATTCACTGCTTTCTACAGCATAGGATATGCAAGGTTTGGGGAAATGATATAGCTTAAGTTACCAGCTAATTCGATTTGATGCCCGGCATTCATAGTATCCACAACCAAGTCTCAATGGACAGTTCAAGGTGTCGTCCCAGCAACCATAGAAGCGGAGGTCCAGGCAACTGAAAATATTTGAAATCAACGAAGGTCTCTCCTTGCTTTGTTCGTACTTGTCCCAGGCAATAAGTGCCTGAGAATCTGGACGGAAGAGAGGGATAATACAGTGATATTCCGGAGGTAAGGCATATCTGAGAGGTCCCTGTACACTGTTTGAGAGAGGCGATCTGGGCGAGAATTACCCAAAATTGCGTTAACCCCACCCTATGTTCAGGTACTTCTCATTGTAAATCACCGGCGCTTTGATTGATACAAAGTTATTGCTAAAAGAAAAAATATAATGATGGTCAGAGGAAAATTTATATCTATTAGGCAAAAACCCTAGGGGAAATGATCGTTTACAACAATAATAAGCTGGTATCATATTATGATACAAAAAAATTACATTGTGAAATTGATTCCATTCTCAGCTCTTCTAGTGATTTATTTAGATTGGTCCCGAACAGTGCTGTGGTAAAGCTTGGACCACCCTGGCCCACGATCGTCATATCGCCGTAGTTGCTAATAGTCGTAGGGGAAAGTTGCGGCCGGCCTTCGACAGAGGGAAATTGCGACGGATCGTCGCGAGAGGAAAATTGCGGCTGAAGCTAAGCCGAGGAATCAGAGAAGATGGGAAGATGGAGGCGCTAATCCTCCGGGGGTGCCTTTGGGCACAGGGGAGGGGAAAGGTAGAGGAATGATCTCTGCTTTTTTATCCTCTGTAGGTTACTAGAGTTTTTAACTGTATGAAACGCTTTCTTTTGCATTATAAAGGGAGCAGTCAATGTGGCTGCTCCCTTTGTATGTTTTTTCTCCAATATGTTTCTTTTTTTCCTCTATCCTTTGGTGACTTAGCCTGAGTAGCTTGTATGTGCTCCGCGGTTTTCCTGTGCGAAAATTTGCAACGTGGCACTAGTGCTGGAATTGAGTACTTAAACTCCGCTTGCCTCCCCGCTTCCCTATAAACTTCCAACCCACAAACAAGTCATCACTATATCGCACTCTTCCCGGCAAGCTCCCGAACCACAAACATCATAATATTTCTTTACTCCCTCGCATCAAACGGACACAATGCTAGACATATTTTTTGGTATGTTCGAGGAGTCTAGGATGCTTTGAGGTGCATTTTTTACTGATTGCGTGTTATTGTCTCCCCTAGCGGGAATACTCGTACTTACAATGTTCTCAGCATGTTTCAGCGGAATTATATTATTAAAGAGGCAATTTACCAAGCATAGTAGTATGTCACGTTAGGGCATACAGGTGGGATAGTTGTCAGGTTTGGTGCCCTGAGAGGGCTGGGTTTCCGGCATTGTGTGATAGCGGGTCAACTACGAGGGTTGAATATTGCGGGGTGTGTTTTGTTCATAGAGCTGCCTTCCTTTCACTGTAGACGAACATAAATATATTGAACATGAGAGTACCTTGCCAGTCACATTGCACAACAAGTATTGTTTTAGGATGCCCTATAATACCGTCTCTCTTGCCAGACATTGTGATCACCGGATAGCTTCGGCCCTTATCCAGCACTGGTAGTTTCTGATTTTTAATATGATATACCATACTTCCCGAGCATGATACTGCAGTAACTGCAATTATTTCTTGGCATGTACGACTGAAAGTTTGAAGCCACAGCGAAGCCTCAGGATGCTATATTGTGCTCTTGGCTATGATACATAGTCGGAGGAGGCGGATACCACACTCACTTTCAAGAAATGACATTAAGGTCATTTTCCCCCAAGTTATCCTTTAATGAAAATTATATCATAGCTATGTCTAACGCAGGCATGAACTCGAGGGGCTTATGCTAGTTTCTTGCGTTAAATCTAAATATTTTCAATGTTTTCCTGGAAATGATTGCTGTCACTTGTTTCCCAACCCTAAGCCCAACGCAAAAGAGAACCCTATCCTCCAAAAAAAAAGCCCCGACACCTTGGTTCATCTCACGCAGCCAAACGAACAAAAAAAAGAGCCACAAAATTAATCACCTCTGAATTCACCACCACTGCCCTACCAAACTTCCTCCACTTACCTACCCGCAGCCCCAGCAAAACTCAGAAAAAAACCGCCAATATCATCTCACAAAACCCTCTTTAATTAATTATAAATCAAGAATGGCTATACCTTATTACCTCGCTGAGTAATTCCCTCCCCCGAGTCCCCTCTTCCCACCGCTCCGACATAACTAATTTATTGCAGTCTCTTCACCGACTCAGACTCAGATACCGACACCGGAGGTGTTTACGTCAACGAGAATGGCGTCAAGTTCAAGGCCATGTACAAGCCGACATGGAACTCGAATGAGATCTCGCATGGGGAGCAAGGCGGCTACCCCACTTGCGAGAAGTGCCGTGTCAAGTTTTCGAATACTGAGAATGACCCTATGTTCGGAGGGAATAGCGAGGATGATTCCGGGAGAAACTTTGACTGTAGAAAGTGCAGGGCTAGCTTTAAGGACAAGGGGAGTTGAAGGGACATGTGGTGGAGAGTTCCGAGCACTCGGTTTGCCTTGAGTGCTCTCAGGAGTTTCACATTGTTGAGGCGCTTGATCTTCACTGGAATCAGGTCTGTTTTCAACCCTTCTTCCCTTCCATTCTTGAAGCGCTTTTCGCTAGCTAATACTACACCTAGGTCCACAAGCCCAAACAAAAAACCACCCATCAGTGCCCCGCCTGCGATGCCTTGTTTTAACTCTATTTCTGGCATCACCCAGCATATCGAATCCGGACAGTGCAAGGGTGACCTCTCCCCCGAGGACTTTCGCGAGCTCATAAATTACGAAAACTCTCCCCTTTCCAAGAAAGACCTCCCCGCCGGCATTCTCGCGGGTAGCACTACCACCCACACCTAGCGTGCTGGTATCCTGACTGGACGCGTTAAATTTGCCCTTGCCGAGACCGGTAATGGGTTCAAGCCTGAGGAACTCACTCCGAAGGGTTTCGTCAGCAGCCTCGACTACTAGTACACCCTTTCAGCAAAACCAATCGATTCTCCCATGGCGGACCCGGAAGACTGTTGGAACAAGATACTCGAAGCTTATGTCTATCCTCGCCTCAGATGCGGGAAGAAATTCACTAGTCCAACCGGGCTTAGGGCGCATCTTGAGAGTATCACCCATGACAAGAAGGCCTTTCGGTAAGACAACCCCAGTCTCTTCTAAGCCCACGTGAATGCTAAGGTGTAGGTGGGTAGTTGCCCTACTTGCGTGGAGTGTTTCGTCTCCTCATCTGCTCTCCTCCAGCATGCTCAGTCTGGTGCCTGTGGCGTTAAACGTTCGCCCGCTTATAAACAACTCATCAAAGGGGCCACCGGTGGGTTGGTGAGTGCGGGCAAAAAGGTGGAGGTCAAGACTGGTTGGTAGGAGCCGACCACTATGCAAGTGGCCTGGTGGAAAGAAACTGTATCGAATCTTTAGTTGCCCTGTCGGGTGATCGTGGTGGGGGGAACACTTTTTTTTCCTCTTGATGCTTTAAATCCACCTGTTTTGTTTGTATTCTTACTTATGCTCTGGGGGCTCTCCTCATTGTCACCAATCAAAAAATAAAACTCTTGAAATTCCAGTGCCCAGTGGGGAGATGAGCCTCGAGTGATTTTCCGTGATTTCTCTTAGTAATGGACAGGTGGGTAAAAGGTCTGAGATGTTCTTGATCTCTGGCAAAAAAGACAGAACCACTCTGAGGAGGGGCGCTCCTGGTTTTAACCACTATTGAGGGAGTCCCCATTTTCGGCACTCTGCTAATAAACTCCCACAGACTTCGATCACCAACTGACACCTCCGAATTCACCATATAATAAGCGGGTGGCGGGGCTGCCGCGCTCATAATCAGCTCTATCTTATAGATTTTCTACGGACACTCAATAGGGGCGAGCAAAAAATATTCCATAACCCAAGGGGATAAACAGCAAGCCATTGTCGGAGAGAAATACTTAATTACTCCCCCTGCGAGGTGTCTATAATTACGCCGAAACAGACTTTCGTTTCCTTCATCTTTTGTGATTTCCATTAGCTTCATCAGATCTGTCCTGTAGTTAGAGCAGTCACGAAGCCCGATCGGGCCCACAGAAAAACTCCGTTTAGTAGTTGGCTTGGCGCACACACTTTACCTTATAAATACAACAGGCCAATCAACAAGCTTTCCTTTCCTTCACAATTCGTACAAGCGCTTTAGTCTTTGTCTCATCCTTGTCCGGGCCTTTAGGCAATTCATCATCTAGTTAAATTCCCACAGATTTACTTTCTGGTTTATCAAGAGATCACAGCTACACCATCCAACCACCTCACCCGCTCCCCACCATGGCCACACAGCAAGCCGACACCTATCCAACCCCCCCCGACAGCTCCCAGGCCGTAGGGCCCGAGAGACCACTCGATATGCTTTCCTATCTCACAGAAGGGTTAGAGGGTGTACAGCATCATGAATACCATGATATTCACTCGTTCAAAAAGGCGGTTGATGCACGAGCTGATTTATGGCGTTCGGGTAAAGCTGACGAACGCCTTCCTCCCTACTTAATTTTTTCCCCTGTCACTCCAGGCCAGCTTGCCACAATCGATCATTTTCGCGAAAGCTGTTACAAACGACTCCGCTTTCTATACCTCGAGGAACCCCAGGTGTTGATCGTCAAGCAGATGCTGGGCCCCATTCATGAGATGGCTGCAAAAGAGTTCATGGACGTGATGAAGCTGAAGATATGGGAGGCTGGTCAGACATCCGAGATCTGTAATATGGGAAGTACAACATACCAGGGCAAACTATGTTCAAAGGAAGCGGATGGCTCCTTAAGACCTCTGCGCGCCCGCCCCGACCTCCACGATTGGCCGACGATTATTCTAGAATGTGGTGTTTCCGAAACCCCCCGCCGTCTTACTGTTGATGCACGTTGGTGGATAGAGAATTCGGGAGGAGCCGTAAAGGTCGTTTTCCTATTGTTCGTATCGGTAAAGCGCAAAACCATTCGGATTGAAGTATGGAACAAATCCACGGTTGAAAAGCAACAGCATACCGGCGAAAATGACGAGGAAATAACCACAGGACCAACCCCAAAGAACACGATCCTCATCACTGAGAATTCGGTAACCGGTGCCCCCCTGAAATTAAAGTTCAAAGAAATATTTTTACGCAAGCCGAAGAAGAAGCGTGGAGAAGCCAACTACACTATCACTGAGCACGACCTCAGAGTTTACTATAATCACATTTGGCCACCTGTCCCTGATAGTTCTCAAGAAGATGATTGTAAGTCAGCCTTGTTGACCTCATGTTAATTGCAGTCGAAACTAATTCTAGCAGCTACGGATGATGAGAGCGAATCAAGCAAATCAAGCAAATCAAGAAGCTCTTCAGAGGGATCTGTTCAAGACGGCAGCGTGCCCCCACCAGCCACTCCCTAACCCCCACCCCTGCCGCAGACCCCGCACCCCTCGCCATAGTGGATTGGGCTGTTTGTTGCATATCATTAGCTGTTAGGCAGTGTTAGCCAAAGCTTCGTTATAAGGTTGTCCTAGTTGTCATTAGTTCTTGTGCTCGCTTGTCGTCTCTGCTCTCTCTTTTCGTTTCTTTTCTGTCTCTTTACTTCTCTTTTCTTAGGGCCCTCTCCCTCACCCATAAACCAATGCAAAGAAACTTGTCTCAACGTAACTCTTGTTTAACCTTTAATCTCTCACACTCTCGCTTTCAGTAAAGCTCTCCATACTTTCTGCACTCAATAAGTGGCCATGTAAACTCTTCATTCGACAAATCACTTACAGAGTCCGGCTGACCAGGGATTACTTCCGACACTTTTCCCTGTTAATTTTGTGGTTGTGGAGGGGAAACAGGTGTGTAGGAACTTTTTTTTTAGCGGTCGACCAGGGTTTTTCTTTACGTTGGGATCGGGGTTGGGAAACAAGTCACAACAATCACTTCTAAGAGAACAGAGGAAGTATAGCATCTCTCAAAAGGTTTGTGCAACCTGTTTATAATTGGCAAGGCGCACAAAAGGTTCTCAAAGCATTCTCTCATCGTGTATCATACGTGAAGCCAATGCAAAATAAATATCCTCCCTGCTGGCTCCTCCAAAGAACAAAGTTTCCACCCCTGGTATCGCACCATGACCTATCCGCCCCACCATTCACTGAAAACAAACCAACCTCCTTCAAAAAGCAAAAACACGGCCACAATGCAGGGTGTCGGGTGAATTGCAATTGAGCCTGCGATGTGCTATTGTTGCAAGTATGTGCTCCAATCATCACACTGCCTACCAAACTTCCCTCAGGCTCACTTATATGCCCCTGAGACCCACCATAATAACTATACCGCCACGCTGCAAACAAAACACAACAAACCCGAAAACCTCACATATACATTATACAATGCCCTCTTTAACTGATTACAAATTTTAAATAACAATGGCATCTGAGCCAAGACTATATACAAGCCGGCCTGGAACTCGAACGAGATTCTACATGGGGATCATGGTGTCAATTTTAAGTGCGGGAGGTGCGGCGTCAAGTTTCTGGATATCCGAGATGAGCATATGGTTTGAGGGAGTGGCAGGAATGACCCCGAGAGGCATTTTTCTTGCGGCAAGTGCAGGGTTGACTTAAAGGGTGAGAGGTAGTTGGAGGGGCCCATGGTGGGGAGTTCCCAGAATGTGGTTTGCCATGAGTGCTCTCACATTTTTGAGGCACTTGAGCCCTTCCCATTCACTCTTGGAAAGTGTTTGGCCAGCTAATACTTCACCAGGTCCACAAGCCCAAACCAACTACCACTCACCAGTGTCTCCGCTGCGATGCAGTATTCAACACAATTTCTTGCGTCGCCCAGCATATCGAATCTGGACAGTGCATGGCCTCTCCCCCTCTGGCTTTCGCAAGCTCATAAATTATGCAAACACTCCCTATGCCAAGAAAGGACTCCCCGCGGAAATTCTGGCTGGTATCGATACTACTCATACCTGGCATTCCGGTATCCTTCCTGAGCGCGTTGAATCTGCCCTTGCAGAGACTAGTAACTGGCTCAAGCCTGAGGACCTGGCCCCGAAGGATTTCGTCGGTGTTCTGAACTGCACCCTTCCAGCCGAACCAACAAATCCTCCCATAGAGAATTTGTTGGACTGTTGGAACGGGATACTTGGAGCTTATCTCTGTCCCCGCGTCCTCAAATGCGGGAAAAAATTCGCCAGTGCTTCGGGGCTTAGAGATCACCTTGAGAGTATTACCCATGACAAGAAGGCTTTTCGGTAAGACCACCTCAGTCTCGTCTAAGCCCGCTTGAATGTTAACGTGTAGGTGGGTAGTTGTCCCACTTGCATGGAGTGTTTCGTCTCTTCATCTGCTCTCCTCCAGCATGCTGAATCGGGTTCCTGTGGAGTTAACCATTCCCCAGCTTACGAACAACTCATCAAAGGAGCAACCGGTGGATTGGTGAGTGTGGGCAAAAAGGTGGAGGTAAAAACTAGTTGGTAGGAACAGACCGCCAAGCAAGTGGTACGGCGGAACAAAGTAGTACCGAATCTTTAGTTACACTGTTGGATGGCCGTGGGATGGAGGGAACATTTTTTGTCCTCGATACTTCCGAGCTACTTACTTCGTTTGTATTCTCTCGTTTTCACCAAAGATAAAAACTTTTAAGAATGATATTCTTGAAATTCCGGTAACCTGGTGGCCAGGTGAAGCACTGCCCTTCGAGTGATCTTCGGTGATTTTGTTTGGGAACATACTGAGGATGGGTAAAAGGGTCATTGTTCCTCAATCACTGGCCAAAATGAGAGAAGCACTATGAGAGAGGACGCGGACAGTTCTAGCGGTTCTGGAGGGAGTCTTCATTTTTGATAACCCTTCTAATAATTTCTCATGGACTTCATTACCAACTGGTGGCCCCGCATCATCCATATAATTAGCGAACTGTAGTGCAAACACGAGCACCACATCCACAACATATGAGGCAAACCCCGCTGCCGTTTGCTTCTGGGAATCGACATGGGAGAGTTGTGAAATACTACACCGGCAGGACGAGGTCTATTCGTAATGCGATAGTAATGTCGGGCCCGGTTTGCCACAAAAGTTGCGATTTTTCCACTTCAATGCCGTTTCTTTCCCTATTTAGGCTCAATTTGGCATGCGAGAAAAATAGCATGCAGGACTGCTGTCAGCTGTTTAAACACCTCTCACATCAAATAAGTGTCTGTAGTGGAGCAGGATCATTTTTCGAAAGATACGTGTATCCCTAGTTCAGGATGGGCGAAACCTTCAGTGCGGATGAGATTCCGATCAGAGATAGCAGTCCCACAGCTTTTAACTTTAGGACTGAGAAGTTCAAATTCCTCGGGCCCAATTACTGTACCACTTCCGAAGACCTTACAGACCAGGTTAAAAGCACCTAGGGGCATGATTGTCCAAGATAGAATCATAGGGAATTTCAAGCTAGTGGATCTCATCGTTGATGCCAGTACTCCGACTCAGTCGATCTCGAAATCCTGGACACTGAGAGGGATCCGGTGGTGTATGCGCGTAGTATTACCATGGTCTGATTCAACCATCATGCAGCATTCAATGCGTACGGTAAACGCATCCCTTTCCATTTTGACGAGAATCACGAATGGTTCCCGACTCCTGGAGTCGAGGAGCCACCACCCTTCATCCAAGTCAATGAAGTGCATTCCTTCAGAATACCCAACTACAACTATCGCCCCAACATCAAACCCCACCATCAGCGCATATATACCAGCGTTTACTGTGACCGACTCAGCTACCAGCACACTCTCACGCTTCGTCACAAAGCCCCCGAAACCATGGAGGACGTGCTAAAAACGACGACCGTGGGTCTTCTGCATCTAAGGGAATTCAAGAAGCGTCGCGTCTAGCTATGATAGTAGAACAACGAGACCGGGAAGCAGGCGAGAAACTCCAACCGATTCGCGGCAGCGGCAGTGGAGGTAGGGAACCTGTGAGCTCGTCTCGGGAAGGTAGTGAGGGACCCACAGGCAGCGGCGGTAAGAGAACGAAGAAGCGCAGGAAAGTGGTAAAGAGGAGATTATCGTTCTCTGGAGAGGATGACGGGCTACCGGTTCCGGAGGTCTTGACTAAGAATACACTTCTGAGGTAAGCTCGGGAGCGCGAGACTTTGAGGAGGGAGTTTTTGGCTTTGCATGAGAAGATTAAGAGTGAGGAGATCAGTATTCCGTTTGTTTTTTATGATGGTAGGTGTTGTGCATTCTCCAATTTCGAAGTTAACATAAAGCTAACCCCCCACTGGGCACCCCTCCCACTGGAGAGGGAGTGACGGTTAAGAAAGGCGAGGTTGTGCGGTTCTTTCCCGAACATGCTTGGAGAATACCTGGGCGCAGGGAGTGGCTCAGAGTATCGGTCGATGAGTGATAATACTATACCTCACGTATTTCTTCCATCTCTTTCTTCCTTTTCGTGATTTCTGACTCGCTCGGCACCACTTTGAATTTTTATCGTCAATCGCACGATGGGGCCTAACAGATTATTAATTGATTTCCCTCCATCCCCGTCGCCCGTATCCCGGACCTGCACTGCGAATCCCAATTGAGATGATCCGACAATGGCTAAAGTGGTGGATCGTCGCTGGTACGAACCGAATAAACCCATATTCCCGGCGAGCTTGTGGACGGAATTTCACCCCAATACGGATTACTCAAACATGGTACGGCAGGATATGGGTGAGAATGCATTCTTTTTCGGTTAAACCAGCTCCTTCTCAGCAGTCGGCTCTGGCTGCTCCTGAGTGAGGGATGGATGGGAGAATGTACTATCAGAAGGCACTTCTGGAAACTATGGTATAATACTATATCTGATATTTACTTCATTTTTCCTACCTTTTGCTTGCGTGGTAACAGACTACGGGACCTGGACTAATTGTAGACCCCAATGTAGAGCCATTCGTATGTTTAGTTGCAATGAGAAATTCTATGCAACTGATGAGTGGATGCGTCATCCCGTCACCAGTTCGAGTACGTGTCGGCGCTCACCTCGATGCGGCATCTGCTCGATGGACGAACTTTGAATTTCCACAATCAGATCGATTCTTTTCTTCGTACTGAAATTGACCATTCCTCCCATGGTCGCCACAGTTCCTCATTCGCTTAACCGAAATACTAAGTCAAGATGGAAGGCTTTATCCTCCGGTGAAAAGACCTCCGATGCCGCGCTCAAACTGATTGCCCCGCCGTTGTGACTACCTGCGGGTATTTGGCTCCCCGGTTTTATTGAATAAGCCCATCATACTGCTTAAGTCACCGGATTGCAGTTGGGTTTCCTCCTGGTGTTGATGCACTCAGAACGATGAACCTCTAATCCGGCAACTTGAGCGCTTGTGCTCGAGGGTGTCCGTAAAAATCGGAAAACAACCTCCTTGTCCTGACAGAATTACACACTCGTACGGGATAAGCAGAGATGGTCTTCCGGCTGCCTACTGAACTCTCGAGTATGTTCATTCCACTCTTGGAGGGCATATTCCTCAGGAGCCCTTAACTGGATACTCTTTCCTCACGTCCTATAGTCATATTCACTACTTTCCTGGTGATGCTGCTCTACAGCATAGGATATGCAAGATTTGAGGAAACGATATAGCTTACCAGATAATTCTATTTGATGCACGGCATTCATAGTATGCGCAACCAAGTCCCAATGGACAGTTCAAGGTGTCGTCCCAGCAACCCTAATAAGCGGAGGTCCAGGCAACCGAGAATATTTGAAATCAACGAAGGTCTCTCCTTGCTTTGTTCGTACTTGTCCCAGGCAATAAGTACCTGAGCATCTGGACGCAAGACAAGGATAATACAGTGATATTCCGGAGGTAAGGCATATCTGAGAGGTCAGTGTACACTGTTTGAGAGAGGCAATCTAGGCCAGAATTACCCAAAATGGGGTTAACCCCACCCTATGTTCAGGTACTTGTTATTGTGAGGAAAATTTATATCTATTAGGCAAAATCCCGAGGGGAAATGATCGTTTACAACAATAATAAGCTAGTATTACAAAAAAATTCCATTCTGAAATATATTCCATTCTCAGCTCTTCTAGTGATTTATTTAGATTGGTGCCGAACAGAGCCTTTGAGATTGCCAGTGCTGTGGTAAAGCTTGGACCACCCTGGCCCACGATCGTCATATCGCCGTAGTTGCTAATAGTCGTAGGGGAAAGTTGCGGCCGGCCTTCGACAGAGGGAAATTGCCACCGATCGTCGCGAGAGGAAAATTGCGGCTGAAGCTAAGCCGAGGAAACGGAGAAGATGGGAAGGCGCTAATCCTCCGGGAGTGCCTTTGGGCACGGGGGAGGGGAAAGGTAGGAATGATTTCTCCTTTTTTATCCTCTGTAAGTTACTAGAGTTTTTAACTGTATGAAACGCTTTCTTTTGCATTATAAAGGGAGTAGTCAATGTGGCTGCTCCCTTTGTATGTTTTTTCTCCAATATGTTTCTTTTTTTCCTCTATCCTTTGGTGACTTAGCCTGAGTAGCTTGTATGTGCTCCGCGGTTTTCCTGTGCGAAAATTTGCAACGTGGCACTAGTGCTGGAATTGAGTACTTAAACTCCGCTTGCCTCCCCGCTTCCCTATAAACTTCCAACCCACAAACAAGTCATCACTATATCGCACTCTTCCCGGCAAGCTCCCGAACCACAAACATCATAATATTTCTTTACTCCCTCGCATCAAACGGACACAATGCTAGACATATTTTTTGGTATGTTCGAGGAGTCTAGGATGCTTTGAGGTGCATTTTTTACTGATTGCGTGTTATTGTCTCCCCTAGCGGGAATACTCGTACTTACAATGTTCTCAGCATGTTTCAGCGGAATTATATTATTAAAGAGGCAATTTACCAAGCATAGTAGTATGTCACGTTAGGGCATACAGGTGGGATAGTTGTCAGGTTTGGTGCCCTGAGAGGGCTGGGTTTCCGGCATTGTGTGATAGCGGGTCAACTACGAGGGTTGAATATTGCGGGGTGTGTTTTGTTCATAGAGCTGCCTTCCTTTCACTGTAGACGAACATAAATATATTGAACATGAGAGTACCTTGCCAGTCACATTGCACAACAAGTATTGTTTTAGGATGCCCTATAATACCGTCTCTCTTGCCAGACATTGTGATCACCGGATAGCTTCGGCCCTTATCCAGCACTGGTAGTTTCTGATTTTTAATATGATATACCATACTTCCCGAGCATGATACTGCAGTAACTGCAATTATTTCTTGGCATGTACGACTGAAAGTTTGAAGCCACAGCGAAGCCTCAGGATGCTATATTGTGCTCTTGGCTATGATACATAGTCGGAGGAGGCGGATACCACACTCACTTTCAAGAAATGACATTAAGGTCATTTTCCCCCAAGTTATCCTTTAATGAAAATTATATCATAGCTATGTCTAACGCAGGGCATGAACTCGAGGGGCTTATGCTAGTTTCTTGCGTTAAATCTAAATATTTTCAATGTTTTCCTGGAAATGATTGTTGTCACTTGTTTCCCAACCCTAAGCCCAACGCAAAAGAGAACCCTATCCGCCCTCCAAAAAAAAGCCCCGACACCTTGGTTCATCTCACGCAGCCAAACGAACAAAAGAAAGAGGCACAAAATTAATCACCTGTGAATTCACCACCACTGCCCTACCAAACTTCCTCCACTTACCTACCCGCAGCCCCACCACAGCAAAACCCAGAAAAAAACCGCAAAGATCATCTCACAAAACCCTCTTTAATTAATTATAAATCAAGAATGGCTATACCTTATTCCCTCGCTGAGTAATTCCCTCCCCCTCTTCCCCTCTTCCCACCGCTCCGACATAACTAATTTATTGCAGTCTCTTCACCGACTCAGACTCAGATACCGACACCGGAGGTGTTTACGTCAAGGAGAATGGCGTCAATTTCAAGGTCATGTACAAGCCGACATGGAACTCGAATGAGATTTCGCATGGGGAGCAAGGCGGCTACCCCACTTGCGAGGAGTGCGGTGTCAAGTTTTCGAATACCGAGGATGACCCTATGTTCGGAGGGAATGGCGAGGATTATTCCGGGAGAAACCTTTACTGTGGAAAGTGTAGGGCTAGCTTTAAGGACAAGGGGGAGTTGAAGGGGCATGTGGTGGAGAGTTCCGAGCACTCGGTTTGCCCTGAGTGCTCTCAGGAGTTTCATATTGTTGAGGCGCTTGGTCTTCACTGGAATCAGGTTTGTTTTCAACCCTTCTTCTCTTCCATTGTTGGAGCGCTTTTTCTCTAGCTAATACTACACCTAGGTCCACAAGCCCAAACAAAAAACCACCCACCAGTGCCCCGCGTGCGATGCCTTGTTTAGCTCTATTTCTAATATTACCCAGCATATCGAATCCGGACAGTGCAAGGGTGACCTCTCCCCCGAGGACTTTCGCGAGCTCATAAATTATGAAAACTCTCCCCTTGCCAAGAAAGACCTCCCCGCCGGCATTCTCGCGGGTAGCACAACCACCCACACCTGGCGTGCTGGTATCCTTCCCGGACGCGTTAAAGTTGCCCTTGCCGAGGCCGGTAACGGGTTCAAGTCTGAGGAACTCGCTCCGAGGGGTTTCGTCAGCGTTCTGGACTACACCCTTCCAGCAAAACCAACCGATTCTCCCATGGAAGACCCGGAAGACTGCTGGAACAAGATACTCGAAGCTTATGTCTGTCCTCGGCTCAGATGCGGGAAGAAATTCACTACTCCAACCGCGCTTAGGGCGCATCTTGAGAGTATTACCCATGACAAGAAGGCTTTTCGGTAAGACAACCTCATTCTGGCCTAAGCCAAAGTGAATGCTAACGTGTAGGTGGGTAGTTGCCCTGCTTGCGTGGAGTGTTTCGTCTCCTCATCTGCTCTCCTCCAGCATGCTGAATCGGGTGCCTGTGGCGTTAAACATTCGCCCGCTTATGAACAACTCATTAAAGGGGCCACTAGCGGATTAGTGAGTGTGGGGGAAAAGGTGGAGCTCAAAACTGGTTGGTAGGAGTCGACTACTACGCAAGTGGCCTGGTGGAACAAAACTGTATCGAATCTTTAGTTGCCCTGTCGGGTGATCGTGGTGGGGGGAACACTTTTTTTTCCTCTCGATGCTTTAGAGCCACCTGTTTTGTTTGTATTCTTACTTATTCTCTGGGGGCTCTCCTCATTTTCACCAATCATAAAAAATAAAACTCTTGAAATTCCAGTGCCCAATGGGGAGATGAGCCCCGAGTGATCTTCCGTGATTTCTCTTAGTAATGGACAGGGTGGGTAAAAGGTCCAAGTCCTTCTTGATCTCTGGCAAAAAAGGAGAGAACTACTCTGAGGAGGGGCGCTCCTGGTTTAACTACTATTGAGGGAGTCCCCATTTTCGACACTCTGCTAATAAACTCCCACAGGCTTCCATCACCGACTGACACCCCCGAATTCACCATATAATAAACGGGCGGTGGGGCTGCCTCGCTCATAATCAGCTCTATTTTATAGATTTTCCGCGGACACTCAATAGGGGCGAGCAAAAAATATTCTATAACCCGGGGGGTAAACAGGAACACTTTGTCGGAAAGAAACTTAATTACTCGTAGTGAGGGGTGTCTACAACCACAATACGCCGAAGTAGTTTTGGGCCAAAAAAACAAGTTTGAATCAGCCCCTTTTCCGGGTTTCAACGAGCCACCAAAGTATAAGACGTCGTGGCCGAGTGGTTCAGGAAACCGACAAGAAATCTGTTTCGTGTGAGCATAGGTTCCAAATCTTGTGCATATTTTTTGTTTCAATTTTTATTTTCTCATCGTGGCAAAAAACCTAACCCTGGGTATCGGAATGGGTTACACAGTGTCATGATAACATAATAGCATAGATAGTTGGTCTATACAACACCTCGATCGACGCAACTGGTAACGCCACGGCATAAAATTGATAGTGAAAAAAACTCGCAGATTCCCAAACCACGAAAGCGGGAGAGTTCTTATTCTATTTTTTTCATTGTAATCTGTTGGGAGCATAACTTTATTATCCAACTACGACATGGCTTCTCGCGGTGGCACACCACTTTGGTCATCCATTACTCGCAAACCCATTTCACATAGGCACCCTATCCCGATGGACGCTTCACCACCCCATAGAATTGCGAGTATGGTTACTAGCCTCGAAACACTCCCTTGGATTGTGGAATGAGCCTAAACCCATCCTTAACAGAGGGGGCAGATAAAACCCAAAGATCCATTCCCAAACGGAAGGCATATCCACAAACCAGACTCTGAGATTCCTACCCATAACATTCATTCTATTCCTTTGGTGATATTTCCGAGTAGAGATAGGGGGAGGAGAAATCACGAAACGTCACTCATTATGTCCTCCGCCATCCATGTTGGGGGTGACGGCACTTGTAGGCAGCTGTAGACCGCACTTGTTGGCAGTATCAGATGATCTCCCTCCCATACTACAGAGGGAGCACTCCATATATGTAGCTGTTCCCTTTGTATGTGTTTTCTCCTCTATTTTTATTTTTTATTTATTCCTTCATTCTCCTTGACAGACACATTGCTCAAAGTTTTGGTCAAGGAACTAGCTCACAAGCCCACATCAGATTTGGGGAGCGCCTCCAGCGAGCACTATGGCCCCTGCTACAATGGACCCCATTATGATAGAAAAACTGCTATTTCCAACAAATAGCTCGGGGGCTCAATATCCCATACAAATTCCCCTGCTGTAACGAATTGTATCATACCTGTTAACTGACTCCAATTGAGAGTTCAAACGGGAAAATAAGGAAAGGTACCGTGTTATTCCAATACCATTCCAATTCACTTCCTAGATGTCTATGCCCTCATAAAGATTATTGCCAAGCAAGCGAAATATAATAAATAAAAAAAGGTTACTCGCAAGTATGAAACCTTCCCTTTTATAGCGAGCTTAAACCAGTATTGGTCCGTCACTCGGACTAGCATCTCCCCAAGCTGCTCTCTATCCTATATAGCAGTAGTCGTATGATGGCAATGTGGCTGTAGCGTGGAGGGTAAGTACCGTACTCGAACTCCGCTTGCATTCTTCCCTGCCCGACCACAAACCTCCAAACCCCAAACAACTAATATCCTACTCTACCGCCACAAAGCCCTCCTTACAAATCTCCCAACCACAAACACCTTATATCTATACTCCACAGCGCCGGGAAAACTTACAATGCTAAATGAAATTTGCGGTGAATTCAAGGAACCTGTAACAGGTTTATTCCTGTCAAACGAAAATACAGTAGGACCGGCGATAGACCTGCTAGCGCTGGTACTAAGGGAGGCTTCAAGGGACCAGAGGTCAGAGATAATAGTTGAAGGACAAATAGAACTCAGGGATTGCCGTTCAACCAAGTGTATTCTTAGACGGAAGGTCTGTCGAAGTTTGCTGTCTCCTGCTAGCCAGGAGACTGGTTTAAATACAAAACCCAAGGGCGATAGCCTTCCTGCAATAACGATCATTACCAGTAGCTGCCCACATACCGGAATCCTGTAATCCTGTAAGACCAAAGAAAGAAACAAAGCTCAGCCTCTGCCAGTGCTACATGACCATTCCATACCCGGAATCCTAAATATAAACTTCCATCAAGGCAAACTCAATATAGCAATACAATAGCATAGCCTATCTGACTCAGAGACAGTGGCGGAGCTGAAATCAAATCAAATAAACCAAATATAAATCAACTAAACATAGGGGATCCTGCACTGCCCGCTCCTGTGTACCGTTACCGAAACATGTATACATATTACAAAACCCAAGAGCCTATAAAGTACATTGGGTATTTTTACTGAACTGCATGTTGTTATCTATTTTTCAGCCTGTATTTCCAATGACCATATTGCACTACTCCAAGCTACACTTTGGATAGTCAGTGCCCTTGTTCTTTCCAGTGAGCTTCAGAGCAATCATGCTCAGCTGTCCAAACACAAAGTAAGCTTGGCTTGCTCCAAGCTGAGGTCATCCATGCGAACCAGCGTATCACAGATCATATCTCTATTGTGAAGGCTTGGAAGCAAGCCAAGAGGAACCGGTAGGGATAGCACGAGAGGGCTTAGATAGCCCAGGATGCCTCCAGGTTTCCCAGAGTGGTGGTTGCTGTGATGGTTGCTGCGGTTGAAAAGTCAACCTTTCGCTGCTTTTTTCCTTTTCTTTATCCATTCCTGTACTGTATTGGTGCCGTGAGTGGATATATTCATTATGTACCATACTGGGATATACACCCACAATGCATTGCATGAGATCAGATATGGTAGTGGATGGCAAGGGTCGTGGATAGTGGAAACCACTTTCTCAGATTATCCGACAGTGGGAACCAGGGTAGATGCAGAACAAAAAAAAGACATTATCCTTGCATCATTCAAGCCTTCTTCCTAGTGCTGCAATGCTCTGGCTCCCTATTCCTCCACTAATAACCATGGCCGCAGGACAACATGACCAGCCTAATTCCCTCAATAACTACAAGGCCAACTTGAAACACAGGCATACCCCATAAGGCAGACAATCCTCTTCTCAACAACTCCGTTTTGAACTACAGTATAGTTGTCACAAATCGTGACTAAGCAAGGTAGATTTCACATGACTCATACTTATGAGTCATAAGGTATGTTGGATTTCACACTATGACGTTACTTGACTCATAGTTCTCACATGACTATGCACTTGCGAGTCATTGTTATGTTATGATTGGTTGATGGTTTCATGACTCACGATTGTGACGTCATATGATGTAATGACTTTTGCACATGACTCACATTATGAGTCATGAGTTTCGCGCGTGTGACTCGTTTGGGCACACGACTTGGTTTATGAGTTTTGATTGGTTAACGGAAGGAGGGGTGATGACTCGTATGAGTTATTGATGGATTTCGCGCTATGACGCACTATGAGTCATAGAGGTTTAGGTAGCGCAAGGTGATGAGTCACCAAGGTTAGGGTTGTGAGAAGATGCCTATATAAGGCGCTTGGTTCCGACCAAGGGGTAGGACACGCTTCTCGCAAACTTCTTCCCCCCCCCTACATTTCACATACAATCTCAACTCTACCCCGCTTTGCGTCCGGATCAAAACCCTCTCCCACTTTTCCTCGCCCTCTCGTCGCTATGGCGAACCCCCACAACCTTCCCCCAGGGAACGCGGCCTTCGGTAGGCTCTCAGCCCTCAACTCCCCCATGCCATCGCGTTCAGGAACACCCTCGACCGATCACCCCATCGAGTTCATGATGAGGCAACTCGCTCAGGCGAGGAGCGCCCTCAGGCTCAGCAACCAAGACTTCCCGGACCTTAGCCTCGACGCGCAGGCCGGCACCCTCCCCATCGAATCCATCACGATCGTTCTCCTCTCCCAGCTCGTCCAGGGCCTGGTCACCGTCTCACATGAACTGAGCGGGGTAACCCAGGCGGTCGCAACCATCTCCGAGGAAAACGAGAACCTACGGGAGGAGCTCCATGACATCTCCTCGCAACTCGCAAACCTCCCCGACACCCAAGAACAAACTACCGCCCCGGGGATCGCCGATCTCCAAGCATCCATACGTGACCTGTCACATCGTGTGTCAGCCC
>Ga0307517_10000933_pt1 | contig 49700 bp, 26 predicted proteins | sample 23_EM_MG_FD_194515 | JGI IMG/M metagenome (GOLD analysis project Ga0307517, IMG submission 194515) | Populus trichocarpa ectomycorrhiza microbial communities from riparian zone in the Pacific Northwest, United States - 23_EM | ecosystem: Host-associated > Plants > Roots > Unclassified | place... | reverse complement strand
CCGGTTTCAAAAACAGGGACCCTTTAATAAAACAGCTGTGAGTGCTAATCTGCAAGTCACACAGGTCATTTCGCAATCACAATTTGGTACAAGACTGGAAGTGTTTGGTCTTGAAAAAGAAATTAATTCACGTAGGGACCTTGTACAAATAATGCAAAGGAGTTTCTACTTCCTACTATACTACAGTGCCATCTCATGTTACCTCTATCAGAAATGAAATTCAGATCCAGTATCATATTCATCTTTTTACATCAAGAGCTGTGTCATTGATCAATGATATTGTCAGCTGCTTGCAAAAAATATCTGTTAAGAGTTTGCTGAATGGAACCTTAGGTTGGTAACCTGATCATCAACTAGTACCGAATTCCCACACAAAATCTTAGCATCGTAACCATTCCAACTCTTCCAATAAATAGCCACATCAATTTCCAAATGTTCACCATTCCATTCAACAAAAATGTTTTACATTGTGTCATGAAACTAAATATAAGTGCAATAAATTGTAAGTAATATCAACCGGATCTATTCCAATTTTTGTCGGACAACTAGCTGGACATGTCCAACAACAAAGTTTTATGCCTTGCCAAATCAGGCAGCTCCACAGTCTGGCAATGCTTCTGCCGGCATGTGCATACATACAATTATCTAATTCAGTTATAAAAAAATTTACAGAATCGTCAATCATCTGGGAAACCTAGAAACCTGTTTATCAGCTTGGCGACTGCTGCGGCATCACCTGGCGGGTATGGAAGGAGGGACTCAATATTCATATCAGATATTGTCTGATGAAGCGTTTGAGGATGAGCACAGTATAAATGCTTCCTCTCTGCTAGTTCTTCTGCAAGTTCACTTTGATGATTGTCCATCAAATCTTCATTAACCACAACAATTAGAGGTTTACCAAGCTGCAAAGTTTCAAATATGCTCCCTGACCCTGCACAACAGACAGAGCTAGTTAATGACCACTCCAGCATCCAAATTAAGTGTCTGTTACTGTGGTAGCACATAGTTATCAGATATTTTCATATCACAGCTTTTACCTTGAGACAGCTTTCACTAAATTATAACATCATTGCATATCAAGGCATGCATAGCTTGACTAACTAAAAAGATTTCGCTTCCATCCCCTCCCCTCTTCCTTTTTTTCATGTAAAAAGTACAGATTCTCTCAACCTTTTCGATAAATAAAAAATATATACGAAAAAGCTGCAGTACAACACCACAATCACCAGATAATAGCTAAGCTGAAAAGTACCAATTGACCTTCAGCAACCGACTAAGTAAAATTTATAATTTAATTTTTAGAAGTTACGCACTCTCCTACATACTCGCAGGCACATGATAGGCTACAATTATCAAATAATAGAGAACCTGAATTATGTCATGAACCATGTTGTTTCGATAAATTTCTCAATGGTCTGCATCATTATAGACAAGGAGAATGAAGCAGTAAAATGACTTTGAAAAGTTTATCAATTTTTTGGACACAAAAGTGCAGGAATACAAATCCTGAGGGGCTATAAAATAAGTATAAGGAGAACAAGGTATCTTCCTCGTTTTCAATAACTAAACCTTCCATGTTAATGATTATCCTTTATAGAAAATGTAAAGGGGCGCAAAATAACCTTGCTTCTAATAATGAAAGTGGTTTTCCTCCAGATAGGTACTGACAATGATATTTCCCCATTACTCATGGAAACCTTAATTCAACCAATACTTTCAATTCTGGGCCTATGTTGCTGTGTACTATAACCGATCCTGGACCCCACCAGCATTTTTCTGTTTCAGATAATCCTCAATTGATAAGAACTTACAAACATTTTCTGTCATGCTTAAATATGATAGTTTGTGTGATCTTAGGTGTGAATTGTATAGTTGTAACAAAGTGGAATATAACCCTGACATTCACAGAATATTAATGAAAATTAAAAGATAAATAATATCTTACCTGCATGGCTGATGACAAGAGATGCTGATCTCAGATGGTCTGCAATGCTTGGTGAAAAAGTGAAGTAATCAACAGCCAGAGATCCATCTTTTCCTTCACTCTGCATTTAGGAGGAACTCATATGAAATCTGACGGAAGCATGAATCAAAGAGTAATATGTCCAAGGAAGGAATCAAGTGAAAAAAGAAAGATTCCAATATTCCCCCAAAATCAAACCTACTAAGAATCTAAAATATCCAAAATATAAGACTTCACTAAAGGATTCATTGCTTTTCTAGAACCTTTCATCTCACATGATTTTTAACAATTTTCAAAGCACGTAATAAGGGCCGTAGATATGTATTTTACTTTAAACGTAGATCCCACGTAAATTTCAATTATGATCCTTGACATTATAGATGCATTAGGATAGAAAGATGCATTATATCAAGGATAGAAGAGCTGCCTACATAAGAATTTAGATCAGAGGCAATTATCTAACTTATTTAAGACAAGACGTCTCTAGCCTTTGTCCATCCTCAGAAAACCAAACTCGACATCTTATCAAACCAAGAAGGACAAATGACTTGAGTGAAAAGGGAATGAACTATATAAAAAAGAATACCTTGGCAGGAGTGTAAGATCCTCGACCCATTTGAATAATGAGGTGGGTATATCCGTTTCTTAATAACTCTTGTTTAACTTCCTTAGTATCCACAGTTCTCACAAGAGCATCAAACAATGTTGTTCCTACAGTTACAAATACCACTTTCTTCTCTTGCTTCACACTCTCCTCAATATCTCCCATTTTACCTGCGTCTGATTCTTCAAAATCCTAACCAACTACAAAACACAAAAATCACAAACAAACCAAAAACATATTACAAAACTAGTATGATTCTAACATAAGGTGTTTGTTTATTCATCTTCTCATTCCTTTACCTGCACACTCACATTCGTGTTCCTATCTAAACATTAAACTTGTATTATGTTGTAATCTCACATCTTATTTCATTCTTCATAAAAAAATAATATTATAAGATCATCAAATAATAAATAAATAGATTATTCAAACTATGTAAAGGAAACAAATGAAACTAAATATATGACAAGAAAATTCCTAAACAAACTTTGTACCATATTATTAAGCATAAAATTCAGATAATGCTGCACCACACTTTACAAAACAGTATCTTAATCACCAACCATCACTAACAGAGAAGTCCATTCTCATAAAAATCACCAAACAGTAACTTCGAAGTTCAAATACACACTCCACACAAAACACATTGTTCTATATGACAGAACAACACAAAACAACTTCATTGCAGAATAAAAATCACATTTAATTAACAATGCTGCCGGATTACAAGTTAGAACCCAAACTACTACTTCCTTAAAAATTGCAAATTTATGCTTTTTTCTATGTTAAAGTTTCCTACTTTACAGTTTAATATGTTGTTTTATATTACAACAAACTAAAATCCACCAAATGGAATTTCAATCTAATTGACAAAACACACTATATATCTAGCAAAACCCACAATTTGAAACCATGAGCAATAATCTAATTTTATCCCCACGTATCCTTTCACATTGAATTCAATTACTAATTAGACAGCAAAGTTTGGCTTCAGAAAACAAAAGGCAGATTGATATGGATGCAGATGATGATAACAGCAACTGGGTTTCTGTGTTTTGCTCACTGTCAATGCAAAGTTTAAATCGTTACATTGATCAGCAAATATGCAAATACTAATGAAATGAAAACAAGAAAAAATGGGTTTTTGAGTTTAAGTTACCTTGTTTTGATGGAAGATGAACTGGCCTCAGCCTTTCTATTCTTGTTCCTGTCTTTGCAATTCAATTAGGTAGCTCCTTAGAGAGAGAGAGTTGAAGGGGGGGGCATGTCGTTGATGAGGAAGAGCACAATTATTAAACTCGGACTGGCCGGCTCGATCTAATCCGAGGCGGGTGTCCAAGAAAAGTCTGCCCGGAGTTGACCTGGTACCGACTAACCATGTAAAAAATTGAGCTGATTTTTTTTAAAAAAAAAATTAAAATAATTTTTATTTAATTTTAAAAAATTAAAATGATATTATTTTAATTGAGTGAGATATACTCAAGTTAATTCGGCTAATATATAATTCAAATCATTAGTCAAATCAGATTTTATTATTATAATCTTGTTTAGTATTTTATTATTATAATCTTGTTTAGTATTACGAGTACTTTTAAAAAGTATTTTTGAAATTATTTTTAAATGAAAAATTATTAAAATAATATTATTTTTTAAATTTTCTTAGTACTTGCTAACCATATAAAAAATTGAGCTGATTTCTTTTAAAAAAAATTAAAACAACTTTGATTTAACTTAAAATAATTAAGATAATATTATTTTTAATAATTAAGATATACTCGCCTAACATGTTATATGAATCCTGAGTTAGGTCGAATTTCATTACAACAGTCCTGCTTGGTATTAGTAACTTTTAAAAAGTATTTTTCAATTTATTTTTTATTTAAAAAACTAATTAAATAATATATTTTTTATAATTTTAATGTGTTAATATGAAAAATGAAAATATTAAAAATATATTTTATTTTTTTAATTAAATAATACTTTTAAAAACATAATATATCACATTACCATATCATAGGAGTAAGGGAAGAGAGGTAAGGTATTGCGTTTGTCTTCGGGTACTGGTTATTTGATGTGAAAGTTCAATTTTGGTCCTTAAACTAAACATTTATTCATTTGGGTCTCTCACTCACCATTTAGAAACTAGAATTTCTTGGCTGAGTGCCTTCTTCTATATCCGTTAATAGTTTTCATTCAGGATGCGCATTTTCTTAATCAAAACAATTTTATTTTATATATCATTCGACTTTTTTTTTCATGAAAACATCTGTTATAATTTTGAAAGGGAAGATTAAATTGAGGAATTATGCTAATTCAATATATGTTTTTTAATACGGTAATCATAAGGCTAACTTTATATTTTTCCTTGAATTTTTTTTATTAACGTGAGTGTCCGGGTGAGTTTGCGTGCATCTCGACTAATCTCACATATCCTGAAGTTAATAACAATATAAACCTCTGGTGATTCTGAGATTTGTAAAACTTGAATCGGTGATTTCTAGAAAATAAACTTAAAATCTAATTATTTGAGCTACACTACTCAAGATTCTTTGAAATTATTTCACGGTGAAGGGTTCAGTATTAATACAAGAAAGAAAGAAAAAATGTGGATAGATTATATTGAGATAGAGAGAGGAGATATGAACAGTTTGAACATTAAGATAGAGCTCAATAATTGTTTCAAGATAGAAAAAATGCCAATAATAAAGATAGAGAAGACATGTTTATTCGTTTTTTATGATAAGCAAGATTATATTCCTTTTGTATATTTATTTATTGTTATGATTATATTCCTTCTATATTTGTATTTCCGGTATGCTAACTAATCTAAAAATTCTTACAAATTTATTGTATTTCTAATGTTACGGGTGATTTTTTTTTTCTTGGTGTCTAGATTATGTATATCTTTGTTATAAAGAAAAAAATATTTATTAAAATAGTTCATTAGAAAATATCACATTTGTGCTATTGTCATGTAAATCAATTAAAATGAAAAATAATCCATGGAATAAAAATTTCATTGAATACGATGGCGTGCATAACCTGTATCAAGAGTTTGATTGGTTGACTCAAGTTCACTAGAGTTTTTTAAAAAAATAAAAAGAAATTGGATTGTTTTTTCTAATTTCATCCTTTAACATTAAATTAATTCGAAATTTAGGTTCTCGGTTTGTTTTTTCAAGATTATACCCGTAATTTTTGCATGTTTAATTCGGAATGACCTGAATTGATTCAATATATTTCTTTTTCAATAGTAGATAAAAATATCATCTAATATGTAACTGATTTTAAATTCATTGATAAAATATTTTCATTTCTTTAATAGACACGTTAATAACACCTAGGTTTTTTTTTATCATTTGGTCTTTTTTTTGCGTAATGTGGGCCAATAGGCTAGCCTAGGTGTTATTTTGGTGTTAATGGGTTATATTTCATAAATGTAGTTTGACCTAGGTGTTTTTCTTCTTCTTCTTACCTGGGAAAATAGATCTAACCGCGGGAGTTATTCTGGCTTCAGATTGATTTTGTTTTTAGAGATGTTTTTTGGGTTTTTGGTGGTCATAGATAGGTTTATCAAAGTGTTCATGGTATTTTCTAAGTGTTTTGGGTCAGGATAAGTTTTAAATTGAAAAAAACCAAATCCCTGATTTTCCAACAAATTACAGAAAGTAAGCGACGTATTGCATGTTGTCTTTTTTGAAGAAAAAAAATGGCCCACCCATTTAAGAAATTAGAAAAAAATTAAGATAGGTTTAGGTGCGCTGGTTGGGCTGTTTTTTTTTTAATATTCAGGACCACGTGGCTAGGTATTTTTTTCTATTTTCTATTTGGTTTTAAAAAATTGATAAAAAAAATTATTGAACTCGATTGAGTCCATTATCCAGGTAACAATTTGACGGGTTGATTCACGGCATCAAGGGTATTATTTGTTTTTTTGTTTGTTTTTGTTTGATGTTTTTTTCTATCCTTTATTTTTTTTATTATGCATTTTATTGTCATATAATTAAATAAAAAATAATTTATAGGATAAAAATTTATTGAATCCGATAATGTGCGTTCACTCTATTTTTTTAATAAGACGTTGTTTTTTATCGATTTTATCCTTCAACATTGAGTTAATTCGGGATTGAGCTTTTCAATATTTTTTTCAAGATCATCCCCATGAGTTTCGCAATTCAGCCCAGGTTAACAAAGGTTGATGAAATGTTTTTCTATCTCAATATTAGATCGAAATATCATTCAATTCATGGTTAAAATCAATTTCTTCTTTTAGAAGACATGTTACCAATGCCTAGATATTTTTTTTTGCTCAAACAAAATTTTACGACTCACGATGTAGCACAAGACAATGAGATTGTATAAACTAAAAGAGGTGGTGCTTTTACTGTGCAACACCTCACAAATCACTATTTCAATAATGTCTTGTTTTCCTATTGTTTTTTTTTTTAAATTTATATTTCTTTCCCTAATTTCATACTTTAACATTTAATTTATTAGAGATTGGACTTCATAATTTATTATGGTTTGCCTTTATATGATTAGCTTGGTCTCATAACTAATATCACGAGTTTGGCGGGTTAACTCGGTAGACTTGAGTTTTTTTTGTATTTTTTAATTAACATTTTGTTTTCAATTTCATCATTCAACATTAAATTGATTGAGAATTAGGTTTTATGATTTATTTTCATTTGCTTTTTATGAAGTTATCTCAATCTCATGACTCGAACGACAAATTTAGCAGGTTAACCAAGTTGACTTGAGTTTTTTTAATTGATATTTTTTTTCAATTTCATCATTCAACATAAATTTAATTATGAATCGTATTTCATGGTTTATTTTGATTTGCTTTCTATGAGGTTATCTCAATCTTATAATTCAAGTCACGTGTTTTACGGGTTAACCCAAATAGATTGAGGTCGTTTTATTGTGTCTTGTTTTTAGATTGAATTTTTTTAACTTTCAATTTTCAATAATGAGTTTATTGAAAATTGAGCTTCATAATTTGTTTTAATTTTTTTTTATGAAGTTATCACAGTCTCATGATCCTGATCGTAAATTTAACAGGTTAACCTGGGTTGATTCAAGTTTTTTTATTTACTTTCTATGAGATTATCTCAATCTCATAATTCAAACCATGAATTTGACAGGTCAACTCAGATCGAGTTAGCGTCACGTAGTTTAATTTTTTTTACTAAAAAAAATATCAGCAATACTAATATTATTATTTTTTGTATATTTTTTAAAAAATTATCCGATCCAGCATCTAACACCTAACATCTACTAACCATCCATCTAGTAGAAGACTAATTACCAAAAGCAGAATGATGGCATAAACTAAAGGGGCTGGCTGATGATAGTTTATCTAACAAATCAAAAAAGAAGATGCTGAAATCATCAATCTTCAGTGGTAGGGTAGGGAGATTCCATCTATAGGTTGGGAAATGTGGATATAAAGCAAAAGAGACAAAAACCCTAGTTGCAATCTTTTATTATATAATTACCCTAATTTGTTATTCCTACTATTTTAATTATTTAGATAGATCAAAACACCCCTAAATATAATTCTTTTTCTTTCTTTTACAAATGATGGTATTAATAAAATATTATCCAATAATAAAATATTTATTTAGAATTTTAATAACTCTAATTTTTATTTTTTTTCTTTGAAATAAACTTTGATTTTAATAATTAAAAAACAACTTTCAATACCATTTTATTATGTAAAAAAAAAAACTCTAAAATTTTATTAAAAAAAGGAAGAATGTATTCTATCAATGTAATTTATAATAAAAGTAGAGTGAAAATAAAAAATCATGGAATGAGAGCACCAACATCCCAAAAAAATATATATATATAATAAAATTTATGAGTAAATATTTAATTGGTTGGGGGTACCGCTATAGTAGAATCTTCCCTCCACTAACCTATTCCCGTCAAAATCAACCAAGATTTCCTCTCTCCCCTTATCCGAGTCAAATCAAAGAAAATAATGCTAATCCAATTGATTACGTAAACCAACATTGATTTATTATTTATATTTGTGAATCTTGAATTAAACTAGTTATGATTAAAAAAAATTAAAAAAAAACTTTATTAATTTAGTTAAAAATTCGGGTTAACCCACCTACTCGGTTGAATCTATTAATCTTTTTTAAAGTTATTTTTATTTTATTTTTATCAACTTGGATTATCCCAATAATTCGTGAGAATGTTTGAAAGAGCTTTTGTTTTATTTTTGTATTTTTTTAAAATATTTTTGAATTGGAAACTCAAACATAGAATATATTATTGTTATTATTATTATTATTATTTATTTTTCTTCCAGAAACAAAAAATATAATATTGTGGTCCCATCTAGTTTCGGCATATATGCCTGGGAAAAGAACACCAAAACCAAAGCAAATGTCTCCTTAAACAACTTTGAACAAAACAAGTTCTACCAGTTCGAAGATGGGTTCCGCTTCCAGCAGACACAGAAGAAACCACCGCCAAAACAACCACCTCCACCATCGTCAAAACCCACAACACCCTTCTCTACCTTCCTCCTCCTCCACCACCGCCACCACCCCAATTCACCAACCTCCCTCTTTCTCCGACACCAACAATACAAATAACCTCTACCCACAAAACAGTTCAATACCTTGTAGTAATAATTCCTTAACAAGTACTATACCACCACCATCATCATCACCGTTACCGCCACCTCCACCTCCACGTCCACCGACACCACCTCTACAACAGCCACAAAGTTATTATTTTGCAGCGAATGCACCATACAGTACTCCTATGATTCCCACAAGTTCTGCTTACGGTTCTTATAGTTACCATCACCCTCCTCCTCCTCCTCCTCCTTTCAATAACAATGGATGGGGGTCATATCATTATCATCAAGCTGGTTTCATGGGACCACCACTGCAACCATCAACACAGGTGAGACATCATAATTCGGGACTGGTGCAGCCGCCGCGTTATGTGGAGCATAATCCAGCGAAGACAGTCAAGAATTTTGTGAATGTGAATAAGTCTAGTATTAAAGTTGTTGCTGATGAGAATAATTTGGATTCTCACTTGGTTTCCTTCACTTTTGATGCTGTTGTTGATGGCAGGTACTATTCAGATAATCTTTCTTTTTTACTTTTGTAATGATGCTAGTGTTTGTTTTGTGATTTTAGTATCTGATCGGGATTAAAGTCTTGTTTTTAATGTGGAATTTGTTAATGGGGTTTTGTTGTTTGTGATTGTTAGTGTGAATTTGAGTTATTTATGATTGATAGGAGAAAGTTTTGGTAGGTTGGAAGGAATTGGTACTGGAAAGATTAAGAATTTTTGTGGTTTGGTGTAGGGACGTTTGGAAATTCTACTTTCCTGAATTATAAATGTGAATTTTGTGGTAAATTGAATTGAAACAATTCTGTAAGTGCCTTAGTGTATAAAACCTGCTTTGGGAAGATCAGTGATTCAATTTCGGTGGGGGTTTGCAATTGAAAAGGTTTACATAATTTGAAAAGAATAGAGGATCATGATAATGGTAAGAGTAACATATTTTATCTAAGTTAACATCTCTTGAGCAAGATGTTTGAAATATTATATACATCAGGAGAGTTCTCATGACTCATAAAGTTTCAAGAGGAATATGAAAGCTAATGGAACCATTGACAAATTGACGAAGTGGTTAGAACTGCAGTAGCTTTCATATTAGGGAGGGTTTTTCTCTTAATAGTTTATTTATGTAATATTTATGATGGCAGTTTGGGTGGCTAAGATTTAGTTATTTTTAAGGGCAATGATTTATTTTACTTATAGTTTTGTTAGTATTTAAAGCTGCTGTTATTATATATATGTGTATATATATATATAAAAAAAACTACTTCGAAATTTTGATAATTTTATAAAGAATTTGTTCTCTTTTTCTGGCTTTTCAGCCCAGACAACCAGCCTTTGGTTATGTTAGCTATCTTTTATCTTTTTCTTCCTACATGAGTTGGTATCAGATCAAAATCGATCCTATTTTTGGTGATGGCAGCCAAGCAATCAAGAGTTCCTAGGTTCAATCAAAACCAAGAGATGTTGGAGTTGTGAAGGATGCTAAACCAACCCAAGCAAGAGGTATTAACCATGCTTGAAATTAGAGTGGAAGCCATAAATGAGCCTTTGGAAGGTGGCCACAACCCCTTAGACATACTAAAAGGTAGTCATAAGAATCAAGACTCTTTTCATCATGCTAGAGCCATCATGCTAGAGCCGGGAATCATATGGTGTGATATGGATTAAAAGAGGAAAAAACGCTCCACTTCAATGGAGGAAGAGAGTTGAAGAGCACCAAGCACTATTTATTGAGACGAAAGAAGTTATGGATTGGAGTTCTTTACCACTCCATGATGAGATAAGTGTGGATTAGGATTCTTCACCAATCTATGATGCTTGTTGTGATGATGAGGTTGACGAGGAGAACTGTGACAGGAGTAACAACAACCATGAAAAACTAGAAACTGAATGTAAAGATCGCACCGTTGTAGTTACTTCAAAAAAAGAATTCATAGGTTTAAACTATGATGATCTTTTTGATTACGTGCATGATACGAGTTTAAAAAAAGCTTCTATAGAGATTATATATTGGTTACGCAAATTGATACTTAGGGTTTTACTTGTATTTAAAGGGTTGTTACTACTATAAAAGAAAAAAAACTTGAATATTTTGATAATTTTATGAAGAGTTTGTACTTATTTGGATATTCAAACAAGACAACCAGCCTTTAACTGTGTTGGCTATCTTGTCTTTTTCTTCCTGCATCACTAAGACAAAACTAGACTTGTTGTCAAAGGTTTTAAATAGCAAGAAGTTGTGGATTATTCTGATACATACTTGTGTGTTAAGAATAATTTCCATACATGCATTAACAGTCATTGCAGTTATTGACAAGTTAAAAATACATCAAATGGACATAAAAACGACTTTCCTAAATGGTGACCTTGACGAAGAGATCCACATGGAATAACCCGAGGGGTTTATTGTTAAAGGGAAAGAAAAGAAAGTTTGTAAGTATGTCAAAGTCATTATATGGTTTGAAACAGGTTCCTAAACAATGACTAAGGTTTCAGATTTTGGACAATGACTAAGGTTTCAGATTTTGGATTGGCTGAGATGGCTTCTGATAGGATCAGCGGTTGGAATTTGATATGTGTGCTAGGGACCACCGGTTATCTAGCACCAGAGTGATCCATCATCCATCTCATTTTTAATGAGCAAACAATATCAATGCAATGCCAATTGTCATATAAGATTGCACATGGGCAATTCCATTGCCCATTAGATAGCATGTCGTTTTCTTCATCTTCTGACTGCTATGGAAAGCAAAAGGTCATGCTCAAGGACAATTTTACATGAGACTTTTAGTTTCACTGCCAAGTTTATTAATCCTTAAATATCTTGGGATAGCATCAACTGATTTCATTAACTAGTAAGTTAATTAGCACATGGAAAAGTAATTATTTGGTTTTGAAGCTACTTATATTAATGCTGATTATTTTCTGCCATATGTAGTTGCGTAATTATTTGGATTTTGGTTTTAGATTTATGGATAGAATCTAGTTTGATTTTAATTATTGCTGATGGCAGTTCTTTCTTTCTCATTGATTTAATCGGCTGTGGTTGGTGTAGAGGCTATTTGGCGACAATTCTTGTTAGTAGTGATAGAGCCTGTGAGCCTGCAAGCTATACTGTGAATGGGGTTGAAATTGTATTGAGATTACTATTATGGATGGTGTTGGCTGGAATAGCGTCTGTAACAATGTGGTTGATGAAATAACTTTCAGTAAATATTTTGTTTCCATTTAGGATTAGTTTAAGTGATGCCTGATGTTAAGTTTTTCATGGAATCCAAATTGAAGCAACATCTTTAATTTGCAAAAGGTGGATCACCATTCTGAGAGAGCTCAAATACAGATCTGTGTCTTCAAGTACTAGTCAACCCTAGTTGGGGATTTGAAGGACTTGAAAGTAAGAGAAGTTCCCCTGGTCCAAGTACGATTAAGTGTTTGGGTATTTCACCATTTAATGTTTAGGTTTTTTGTAGGATCCATCTTGAAGCAACAATCTGGTTTCCAAAAATAGATCTGAACTTTGAGGGTGGTTGAATACAGTTTTGCACCCCTGTAAGATACAATTCTAGCAGGGGATTGGAGGAGTTGAAGTAGGAGCAGCAGTTTTCTTGATGGTGTGGATGAGACTTGTGGTTTTCTCCTTTGAAAATTTTCATATTGAGCTAGTTAATATCTTTTTTAAGATTTTGAGTAAATCATGGAGTTTGCTTATTAAGATCTTCGTAACTTTCAAATTTCAGATAATGTAACTTGCTATTAATTGATGTTTAGCTTTTTTGCTCTTTAGTTGCTTTGTTTGATCTAAAGCCCTAAAATCTTCATCCAAGTTCTATTTGTGTAGGCTGCTATTTGACCAAATATAAGTGACTACGAGATAAAGTTCCATTTGAAATTTTTGGTTTAGGGCCATTAGCAATGTTGATCTGATTTTTGGTTATACAATATGCTGCAACCTTTGGAATGTGCATTCATTTTTGGCTGTCTTGTAGAGTTCGAGAGTAAACTTGTTTTGAATGGTTATGGTAATTGTTTGAAAAATATTGGAGCTTCAAAGAGTTGCCATGTGGGCCTTTTGCGAGGTGCTTTGGTGATTAAGATGTTCTTTACTGGCTTGGATTTGCAGATATGTTGTGTATCTTGTTTTTTCTAAATTATATGAATCCAGCGTAGGACCAATTATTCCTTCATACATGTGACAATTTTTCTTTTCTTTTCAATGACAGCATCACCATATTTTATTTTGCAAAGGAAGGAGACAATTGTACATTTGTACCAGTTTACCCTGAAATCTATACGCCAAGGAAAATCCCCTTTGAGAAAGGAGTGGGCCAAATATTCTCACAGCCATCAGGAACCGGCATTGACCTAGGCTTTTTTGAATTGGATCAGCTATCAAAGCCCTCGCCCGAGGAAGATATATTTCCGCTTGTTATCTTTGCTGAAGCATCCTCACCTTCTCTCTCTACATCTACGAGTCAAGAGCCTGACAAGCCTTTGCCAACCATGTCTACTCATGCACAAATAACTGAAGCTGTCTTGGTGAAAAATAACGAAGGCCATTTTCAAGTAAAAGTAGCCAAACAAATCTTATGGATTAATGGGATTCGTTATGAGTTGCGAGAGATCTTTGGCATTGCCAATTCTGATGGTGCTGGTGTTGATGGGGAGACTGATTCCGGAAAAGAATGCATTATTTGCATGACTGAGCCAAAGGATACTGCCGTTTTACCTTGTCGACATATGGTGAGAATGCTGGCCTTTATCTATATATATTTTATCTTGATTATTCTTTATATTAGCTAATCATGGACTTTTATTATTAACAACCGGTCTTGCATTGAGTCATGTTCCATCTGGTATCATAGGGTTTGTGGTTGCATCAATTCTGACATGAAAACATCGCTAGTCTGCCTTCTTGATGTGCAAACTTTCGGATTCATCAAGATGTCCTCATTCCATTGGCGAGTTCAAATAAATTGGCTCAAGGGTTGAAGCAATTAAGAGGTTTAGATTTTTTGACCATTCTAATGGCGTCGGTACACGCAACTAATGCAGGTTTAGATTGTTAGACCATTCTAATGGTCTGGGTGCAGGCAACTATTGCAAAGCATAATCTTGAGAAACTAGTTTATGCCTTAAAGCTCTTCAGCTAGAATAATGAAATTGAATTTTGTGAATTCTTGGGGAACATGCTTGGTAGATTAAATAATCCCAGCAATTCAACAGTTTGCTTGAAAGATATCTCTTTGCAATAACATCCTTACTGCTCTTTCAGTGGATCTTGTTAGTTAGGCCCTGAATCAACCTTAACTCGGTGCTGGTTGAGAACAGGCGATGACGATAATTTTTTGTTACGAAACATGGTCTTAACTACAATCATCTGCACTTAGAATCACATCTGTTTACCATGTTCCACGCCTTTTGCATTTGTTACTGAATTAAATGAATAACCAATATCTTCTCTGGCAGTGCTTGTGCAGCGGATGCGCAAAGGAGTTGAGGTCTCGATCGGATAGGTGTCCTATATGTCGCCAACCCATACAGGAACTTATGGAGATCAAGGTTAATAATTGTACGAGTTCTTAACCCTTTTCAATTCACGCAAGATTTCCTGAGAGGCTATTTCTTCAATAGCAATTTTCCTTTTGCCTTACATTCTCTCCTGTTTGCTTATAGCTCATCCTGAATAAAGAACCAGTAGACCATCGGGTGAGGGTTGCCCGAAAAGTTTATGATGACTTGAAGCACTGATCTGCGCTCAGGTCCTGCTTTAGCGTCTCCCTGTGGTTTGGGATGACAATTTTCTTTACACATGAAAGGTTGAGGTAGTTTTTATTTTTTATTTTTTCTGTATAAACTGGGTGCATTTTCTAATAAAGAAAAGGGCATCATCTTGATGTGTTTTTTTCTTATTCTTTTATAGAGCTTGTATTGTATTTCATTCTAAACAAATAATAATAATAATAATAATAATAAAGATTGTATTATATTTACTTTTACGAAAAGGATAATTCTTTTCTGGTAATTACTGTACTCTCTTTTTCTCTTAGAGATGAGATTTATTATCGATTGATCATATAATTTACCCCTACCATTAAAAAAGAAAATTAATGTCCATGATTATTTGAAGATTGGAATAAAAAGATCAAATTAAAAATTTATATACGAATAGTAATTTTCAAATAGATGTGATAATATAAAAAGAAAAAGAAAAATGGAATTTAAGATACAAGTACAAAAAAATAAGCTTGGTAAGGAATAAATAAAGGGTATTTTCATTTATTTTATATTGGATATAAATTGATATAAAATAAATTTAAGATAGAAAAAAAATAAAAACTTTAAACTTTGCTTGTGATCTTGACTTGAATAGATATATTTTGTTAATATTATTAAAACAATAAATTTAAATAAAATAGAGCTTACAAAAAGCTCACGCCTTCTTTACCACTTATATATCTAATATTTTTTATATAAAGTTGAAGGGAGAATCAATGGCGATAAACTTTATCCAGAGAGTTAGAATCTATACTGGGCAGCAAATCTCATGTCAGCTGTAGTGTTTTGAATCGCACAGGTATTGTTCCTCTCCCTGGTCTCAAGTAAATAGATGCCTGATGTACCTTCTTCACCAACAGGCAACAGGTCCCTGGCGCAGTTGCATGATTGCTTCACAGCGCAATCCTCTGAAACCACCACCATATGAAGGAAAAAGTGATGGAAAACAATCTTTGTCTGTGCTTGAACAGAAGAATCTATGTCGATATTCTTCTTTTCTTTTTTGTTACATCTTTTTCAGATTTCAACAATTATCTGAAAAGAGTGGGACTCGGACTGCAGTCATTACTTAGATGATAGATCGGACTTTTCCTTTTTTTATACAGTTCTTGTAGCCTTGTTATAAATAGTGTTATTAAGCCATGCGGGAGCTATAATGACAATAATAACACAAAAAAAAATACATAAAACATCTATTTATTTGTTTTTGTATTATGAAAGTTTTTTTAAAAATTTAATTTTTATACTTTAAATTTTTTTTAGATTATTTTAATGTGTTGAGGTTAAAAATAATATTTTTAAAATAAAAAAAATTATTTTTAATATATTTTCAAGTAAAAAACATTTTAAAATATTTTTTTTATTATTATTTTTACACTATTTTTTTTTTTTTCAAGAACGCAACCACCACCGGACTCCTTTTTATTAATGCTTCCAGCTAATTTTTTAAAATATTTATAATGGCGGTGAATTTTGAGAAAGAAAGAAAGAAAATCTTCATGCATGGCAGTTGGCACCCAAAACAGAGCATGTCAAGTCTACAGGGAAAGCCAGACAGTGTCCGTGCCTGATGTACTGTACCTCTATATCTGCTGAAAAAGACAAAGACCCTACTGAAGATCGTCAAATCTTCGCAGCACTACTGTACTGAAACGTGCACGTATGTCGCTATCCTCCTCGCACCTACGTTAACATCTCTTTCATCAATTTTATAATATTTTCTACATAGATTTACAATATCTACAAGTGTTTGAAATTATGGAGCTGCCACTTTACTACAAGTGTTCTTGCTTATTTTACCAGCAAGTTCATGCAATTATTTATGGCCTTACCTTAAACAAAGGCTTTAATGTCTCTCTTGGCTGTTCGTGCTTGTCCCTGTAAGTGATAAAACAAGCCCATCAGGAACATGATTGAATACAGTAGAGATTTGGAAATTCGCATGTCTTATCTTTTAATCTAAATATCAGAAAATTGACTGACAGACAATAAGGAGCTTCTGCCAATGAAGGAGAAATTATTTTAAAAAATAATTAAAATTTCATAAAAAATACAAAAAATTCCATCTTTTATTTAAAATAAAAGATTGGGTTAGCTTTGCTTGTGTAGACCTCTGCTGCCAACGAGCCAAACCATAGAAACTCAACTAATCAAATTACAACCATAAGCGTGTCTTTATCAAAAATATATACCAAAAAGAATCCAAATTTTAATATACATGAGAAGAGGAAGCTAGGAAGAAGGAATGAGTAATAATGTCATCAGGAATTTAAGAGTTGTAATATTCTTTTCGTCACATGACCAGCTGGGTTGACTGCATATGCTGAGCACAAGCAAGCACATGATGAAGTGTGAGTTAGGTCCAGGCTGCGTAGCTGCGTAATCTATTGCATAATGTGCTAGAAAATTAGAATTTATGATTCCCTGTGAACTTCCGGTCTTCTTCTTCATCTCCTCACCTGTACTGATAGTAATCACTCACTTTTTATCTAGTTTCATTTTGATTTGGCAAGATCAACACGGTGTGAATTGACTTGTCATGTCATCTATGTTCGATTAGATTAACTTTCAAATAATTTCAAAGAGAACTTGGTATGTACTAAATTAGGTTCTATATAAACGACTGATGAGATTTATCTATGAATTAGATTTGATAACCATGGTTTAAACCACTGCAATACAATACAATACAATATATATATATTTTGTAATTGTGGATGTTCCAGTTAGTTTATACGCACATTAACTAATTTTTCGAGGCCATAAATTTAACAATCAAGTAAATTTTCAGTAATCCTGAAATTTATAATACTCAAACTAGCAATATTTAAAAAATAAATTTAAAATCTAATCAATAAATTTAAAATTCACTATACAATTTTCCCTGGACCAGTGAGTGATTACTAATAGAACACACCCACTTTTTGTCTCCTATTAGTTTTAAAACCCTACAAGGTGAGATTACTGTGGTTTCTTCTAGGTAATAGATATACTTAAGTACTAGTATGATAGATACTTAAGTACTAGTATCGTATCCCTAGCAATTGAGTCTCTCCAGGCCCAAGGTTTGGAAACAAATAAAGAAGATAAGCTTAAAACACAGTGATTTCATGAGTAATTGGACCCATGATTAAAAACTTGATGAAAAGAGTTCGATCAGTCAAAAGATTGGGCAGGAAAAGCCAATTTTGTAACCCAACACCATCACAGCCTATAAAGCAGAAAATACGTGCGAGGTTAGATATTTTTGGGGATGTGTCCTGTGGTCACTTTTGGTCACCGTTCGTACATCTTTTACAGGCAGAGGAAGCAAGGAAGAATATAACATGGAGGGACAGCATTTTCTTCAAGGATCGAGGGCTGGACTTTTGAGGTGGATAAACAATAATTTCAGTTGATAAAGAAGGGTCCCAAGTGAGATAAAATCATTGTTCAACCACTTTCTTAATCCTGAATCTTTGGACTCTTGTGTTTGTATGCATCAGAGCACAACTTGGTTAGTTCCAAGATCTCCAATTGTTTAATTGTTTCTTGTTAGTGCTTAGGGTGTGGTAATTTATGTGTTTTTTTAATATATTTCAAAAAAAAGAGTAATACTAGATATACATACGGCATCCCTTTAAATAGGATAGTTGAGATATAAAATATATGTTTTTTATTTTAAAAAAATAAAAATTCATTCAAGAATATTTTAAAAATAAATTTATTTTATATCTCTATCTTTATCTATACAGCAAAATACATGAATACACCTTATATATTTTTACGGTTTTAAAAAATACTTGCAGCACAATACTAGATATATATACGTATGACATCCCTTTAAATAAGACATTTGAGATATAAAATATATTTTTTAATTTTAAAAAAATAAAAATCCATTCAAGAATATTTTAAAAATTAATTTATTTTATATCTTCATCGTTATCCATGCAACAAAATACATTCTTGCACCTTATATATTTTTCCCATCTATCTTTGAAAGAATGACAATTTTGCTTCACATTATAGCACCAAAGGTAATATTATTTTCGTGAATGCATTATTTAAAGCTAGAATGGCCACTTTCCCTCGTAAAATGATACATTGACCATCACTCACTCGACATGAAAAAGATTCCCTCCACGGTTTTTTTTATAGGGCAAATAATATTAAAATTCCGAGCTGTCTCATTGCCGGTTCATAGATCTATATATTACAAAACCTGGTAATTAATGTATTTGACTTATAAATATCGAAAACAATTATTTAATAAAACTGTCTTCAACATGTTTCTGAATCGTGGAGGCCGACCCGAAGGATTTCTGACTAGAAACTTGCTATATCTTGTATTTCTAACTAGAAACTTGCTATATCTTGCTACGTCTTTTTGGTTTTCTAAATTTGTGTAGCTTGATTTTATTTAATCTTTATATTGTTCTTGACTTTTTTGTTTCTTTTATCTTGGTAAACGAGTGAGATGTCTTTTTAATTGGTTAAAATCACTCTCATGAAACACTACTGACCTGATGGGTCAATTAAAATTTAATTTAATTAAATTAATTATCTAGTAGTGGTTCAGTGTTAAGAGTTAGGGATCAAGTAGTTTGTTTCTTTTGTGGTTTCAGGTTCGAGTTATGTGGTTGCTAATATGATAGTCATTGGAGATTTACATGGTCGTTAACTTTAGGGGCTGTGGGATTAGTCAAAATGCACGCAAACTGACCCGGACACCCAAATTAATAATAATAAAAAAAATTAAATTAAATAAGAATGGACTAGATCAATATTGTAATGTTTTTTTATATATATATTTTGAATCTTCAAATCATATTATTTTAAATTTACAAAATTAATTCAGTTTAATCTATTAAAACATCATGGCAAGAGAGGGTTGAAATCTCTTAGAATTGCAGTTCAATATTGATGAATTTTTTAATCATTGTTTATAGGGTCCGTTTATTATATTAATAATCTTGGTTTCTCTTCAACTTCATGTCGGCATTGCTTGCAATCTTCACAATTCCCCGTGTATAGTTTTTGCATTATTAATAAATGGTTAAGCTTAGCCACTCCATCTCCAAGAGACTTCACAGATGGGCCATGAATGTTCTTGCCATGGTTTATCTACCATGGCACTCTACGCTAGAGGTTGGAATCTCGCCATCACACAGAAGAAATATCTAAACATTAAGATTATTCTCAAGTCTGAATTGCCCGTCTGCCCATGATTGAGTCTGCATTGAAGCACTTGTAATTTCGAGAACTCAAAATTGCCTTCCGAAGAAAACTTTTCCAGTTTAAATTAATTACTGTGCTGGTGAAGTGACAAATTACCTATCATGAGGACTCACGTTGGTGTAACTGTGTGAACAAAAAATTGGACTTTTTATGCGAACATTGAATTAGATTATCTATTCTCTAGACCTGATATTTAGATAGTTTTTGTATCCAAATTAGACTTTAAAGTTACCCTGTTAGTTTTTTTATTATTATTATTAATTTTCCAAGTTATTTTTTAATTTTTTTCTAATTATGTTTAATTTTTTAAAATTTAAGTTTTCCTAGCAGTTTAGTTTTAACCGTGCGCCTTACACCGACGAATTAATCCGTTGATAAAACTTTTTAATAGTGTAGTGATTTTTCTAGTTATGTTTTATTTTTTAAAATTTAAGTTTTGCTAACAGTTTAGTTTTAACTACTATATATTTAAATGATCTGGATGTTGTTTTTTAGAATTTAATTATGAAATCACTTGTTCTTTTGATCATAAACAAACAACTTGATCATAGCATTATAGTGCGCAGCACATCAATTTTATGTTTTGTAAGTAAAAATTATTTTTCAAACGTAAAAGAAAAGAGAAATTGCTGTGATCTCAGAAACTTAAAGGTGTTTGATAGTGTTTTTGCTTATAATTTTCATTGTTTCTTATAAATATTTTTGGTTTGAAAATATATTAAATTCATGTTTTTTTTAATATTTTTTTATGACTTTGATGTATTTATATTAAAAATAAAAAAATCTAAAAAATCATATTTTAAAAACATCACACATAATAACAATAATAATTAATAATAATAGTTAAAAAAGAATCGATAACGTCGGTCCGTGCCGAGTTTTGGCAGGAGTAGAAGGTGAAAGTCGGGCGCCGCATTTTTATTTATTTGCCAGGTTTTTTAACGACAAGAACAAAAATGTCAAAACGATCACGAAAACCAGGTGGTGGGGTAGGAGCTTGAGTAAATTTTGTTTCTCTTACATGAACTGAAGGGTGCGCATGTGACCATATTGGTGATATTTTGCCCAGGTCAATCAGTACTGACCCTGCCGACCTCCGTTTAATTCCTTCCAATCTCTGTCGATCTAAGATGATATTTAGCTGTAATTGCTTGGAATAAATCATCATCATTACGTGATTGTCTTCGAGTTTAGGCACATTTAGACCATGATTGATCCTTTCAATCATCCTTATAAATCTCAGTCAATGCGGTGTGACCAATCAACTTGATGATTCCAGACACAGAATTTGTTTTAGTTTTTGGCTTTCACATCCACCTGATTTTTATTTTTTATCAATTTTATTTTGATTTTAAAAAAAAATAAATCAAAATTTAAATTGATCCATATAATCCACGATACAACGTGATTATTTTCAGTTCATTTCAAATTTTATTAAAAAAAGTAATCAAGCCAGTTTAAAAAAAAAACAAAACCGAACTGGAACCGGTTCAAACTGACTGATTTCGGTTCGGTTCAGTTATTTTAGAACAAAAACCAGTTCAAACCGGTTTGGCTTGGTTTTTTCGGTTTTTTTCCGGTTTGGCTCGAATGTTTTTAGTTTTTTTTTTGTTTGGATTCGGTTTGGTTTTTTCAGTTTCAGACTTATAAAACCAAAATCGAACCGAACTGGTTGATTTTTTAAAAATTCTACTCGGTTTAATCAGTTTTTTTTTCATGATTCGATTTTTTTGATTAACTTTTTTAATTTTCTTGATTTAATTAATTTTTCAGTTTTTTTTTTTTTAACTCTAGCCCTAGTCCACGAGCTTGCTTACCCATCAAAAACCTTGAATCAAACCAAAAATCAGCTCATGTTTTGTAATGATGAGTGTGTGTTTATTATTATGGTACAAGGAGTTTTTTTAAATATTTTTTATTTAAAAGTATTTTTAAGTATTTTTTTAGTTTTAATATTAAAACATTAAGATTTTAAAAAAAATTAATTTAATATTTATTAGAATAATATATATATTTAAAGCTCGATCAAAAACAGAATACCACACACTGTACGAAGGCATTGGAATCGGCGGGGAAAAGACCTGTGAAACGTTGTCACCGTCCATTGTAGCAAACATCCAGATGCAAGGTTTTTCTTTTTCACTTTATTTATCATAATCTTTTCTAAGCAACTTTTCGTGTACAAAATTAGTTTTTTTTTCTCAATTAGTGCACGTGAAATTTATTTTTCCAGATTTCTTTTCAATTTAAATCTTAATTATAACAACACAAGAGATAAGCTATTCATTTATCATCCGGATCTAATCTGAAAAGAACCTCCTAAAAACGTTTTTAACCTTTAATAATTATATAAAAAAAAACCTTCAACCATAAGATACTTAACAGACCATACTTAGTTATTGTCCAAATCGATTGTATTATAATAATATTCTACTTCTCCAAGCTGTGAAAGCACTCGAGGTTGTGGTATAAAAAGGCACAAGGCCAGCTGTTGTTCAAGCTAGCTAGAAGCTCACCTTGCTCTCTGTGCAACCGCTTCCAGTCTCTCTTGTCTGCTGCATCAACAAGAAGAAAGCTTAAACACTACTAGTTCACTAGTTGTACAAGCTTGCTATAGCCTAAAATATTTGGCTAAAAAGATAAGCTTTTAAATTCCCACCACCAACCGCCTTTTAATCCTGTGTTTCTTATTCGTTGGAGCACTAACACATTCTCCCTAGTTCTTCCTCTCCTCTGAAGCAAAACACAAAACCCCAGTTATAATTTGCTCTCTCTCTCTCAAACTCATACACTCTTTGAACTTCAGTTTGAGTTTGTTGTTTCTGTGTTGTCAAGCATGAATAAACAGGAGGTGATGAAGATGCAGGTATGCTCTTCACCTGTCTAGCTTGTTTTCATTTTCTTGCTCTAGAATCTAGTTAGTTTGGACCCTTTTCTTTCAGTTTCATGAACTAAGTTCTTGGTTCCTTGTTTAACTCTGCTGCTGCTGTTGTTTGTGGTTGCTTTTCATAGCAGACTCATACTTTGAAAGTGAACATAGAGTGTCACTGTGATGGATGCAAGAAGAAAATAAAGAAAATGCTCCAAAAAATCGAGGGTATGCTCCTTGTTCTGTGACTTCTCTCTCTTTTCCTTAAGAAAGAATTGATTTTTATGTGATATTTTGTTGAGATTGTTAATTTGTGTTCATTAATTGCTTCTTTTACTACAAAAAACTCCTGTCCTGATTTTTGAAAGACAAAGTTCTTGATTCTTGTTGGTAAGATGGATGGTCAAGAGGGATAGAAGATAGTTATTCAAATTTAACAAGAGATTGTCAAAATATTACTAGATTCAAAGTTTTTCAATTTTGTTGGGATTTTGGGTGGGGAAGGGCAGTTTAAAAGAGAGAGATGGATGGTTGCTTTGCTTGGAGGTTACTTGTGTCTAGTTCAAATTTTCATGGAAGCTGATATTTTCAAGAAAACAGTGGATTCTTGATTGATGGGACTTTGCTTAGAAGTAGGATCGTTTTCCAATCTTACTTTATTTGTTTGTCTCAGTGTGCTTGGCAGTTTTCTTTGAATTTTATTTATGTGGTACTATTTTTATGCCCAGGTGTATATACAACCACAGTGAATGCAGAGCAAGGGAAGGTAATTGTGACAGGGAATGTTGATCCAGCCAAACTCATAAAGCAGCTCGAGAAGTCAGGGAAACATGCAGAGTTGTGGGGAGGCCAAAAGGGCTCTAACAACTTCCAAAACGTTGTCAATAATCAACTCAAGAACATGAAAATTGATGGTGGAAAAGGTGGCGGCGGCGGGAAAGACAACAAATCTCCGAAGGGTGGAAAAGGTCAACAAGTACAAACGATGCAGCAGATGAAAGGTTCCAAGGATGTAAAGATGCCGCCAAATAAAGACCAGAAGGCTGTCAGGTTCAACGTGAATGAGGAGGATTTTGATTCAAGTGATGACGAGTTTGATGATGATCTTGATGATGATATTGATGATGAGGAAGAGTTTGGCCATGGCCGTGGCCATAATATACCAAACAAGATGATGGCCATGCCCATGATGGGTAATGGTTTGCCAAACAAGATGATGCCCATGATGGGTAATGGACATGGGCCTCATGGTATGATCGGTGGGCCTGGGTTTAATGATAAAATGGGTGGCGGGGGTGGTGGAAAGGCCAAGAAAGGTGGTGGTGATGATGTTTTTGAGATCCCTGTGGTAATGAAGGGCAAGGGAGACAGTAAAGATGGCAAGAAAGGTGGTGGTGGTGATGGCAAGAACGGTAAAAGCAAGGGGGAGAACAAGAAACAAGATGGTAGAGATAAAAAAGATGGCAAGAGTGGTATTGGGATTGGGTTTCTGGGCTTTGGCAAGAAGAGTAAAAAGGGAGAGGATAGTACTAATAAGGCTGCAGCCAATAATGGCAGCGCAGGTGGAAATGGAAACAGTAATGGCAATGGGACCAAGAAGGGTGGTGGCAAAACCGATGGGGTCGATGATATTAACAAAATGAAACAAGGGTTCCATGAAATTGATGGAACAGGGAAAGCTCACAAGAATCCGGGCCAAATGGGTCCGATGGGTCATATGGGTCCGATGGGAGGGATGGACAATGTTCCAACAGTGCATGGACTGCCTGCACCAGCGGCAATGAATGGTGGTGGATATTATCCAGGAATGGGGCAAGCTAATCCTTACAATCAGCAGCAATACATGGCAATGATGATGAACCAGCAAAGGCAGAATGGGAATGACATTTTCCAACCAATGATGTATGCTCGCCCTCATCCTTCCATTAACTACATGCAGCCTCCGATACCACCACCTACGGTGTCCGATCAGTACACTCACTTCTTCAACGATGAGAATACCGATAGTTGCAGTATAATGTGAATGTGAAGGTCGCAAGTAGAGTAGTTAGCTAGTTATGTCCTTGTTTTGTTTTTACCAGGTTAAGTGTACCTTTTGTGATGGGTCCTTATACAAGGTTGTGCGCAAGGTCTCACAGACATCATTGCCTGCGTGACTTAAAATAGGTGTCCGATTTTGTTTCACTCGGAAATATATTATCCTTCAAACTCCTTTGTTTGATAGAGATTGTCCCAATTTCTTAGCAAATTGATCTATGGAGTCTAATTTGTATTACATGTTGGAAGAATTTGCGTTTAGGTTAAGAGTAAAATTTGTTGGTTAATTGATCCAATCTTGTGGCTTCACAAGGCCTAATAATAACATTTATTAACATGGAAGGATGTGGTTGCTCATATGATAGCTATTGGATGTTTACATGATCGTTAACTTCAGGGCTCGTGGGATTAGTCGACGTACGCGCAAGCTGGTCCGGAAACCTACATTAAACTAAAAAAAAAAAAAACATGGAAGGTACCTGAAAGCGTTGATATTAAACTTTGCCTAGCAATGTCAATCACACAAGGAAGGAAAGGAAGGAGTGTAACTTAAAAGTGGAATGATCTAGTTAAAAACTTGTAATCCATGATCCAATTAGAACTTGGTACTTTTTTTCTTCAAAGTGTTGGGTTAACTTGTAACTCAGGCTTTTTATCTAATTAATCCTGAAATTAGGGTTTTTATTATTTAAAAAAATATTAGGTTAACTTGTAACTCAGGTTTTATATGCATACACAATCTTGTTGCTTTGTAAGGTCCTACAATAATAATAATAACATGGAAGGTAGAGATTTGAAGTCGCATGAACAAAGTATGTTATTTTTTTTTCAAGAATGGTGATAACACGTTGTTTCTAGTGTTTGTGATTTTTTTTATATTTTTTAATGTTTTTTACATTTGATATAAATATCAATTTTTTTTTTAATTTTTTAAGTTGTTGATATTAAATATAAAAAATATTATTTTAATATACCTGTAAAAAAACACTCTCACACGCTCTACAAAACACAAGCTTGGGCAGGCAATCAATTAGTGCAAAATCACGGCTCCCAATAATTCAAAATCTGGGGTCCTTCTGGTCGCGTCTTTATGACTTTCATCACCGGAATAAAAACTTTGTAATGCACAATCTTGAGAGTGACCGCTCTGTTTTGCCATCTTGCTTGCTTGATTGACTGACATCTTTGTGGCTTTATACCTTACGGCCGCAAATTATTGCTTCTTTTTCTGGCGTTGATGCCCCAAATCCACATTGAAGACTTCCATCGTTCCACTTATTTCTCGTCTTTAAATTGTCTCTTTTCATACAAGTTCTCAATAAATTTTGTAGCCTCTTTCATATTTATTTCTCCTCATATTATGTTTTATGTGTTTTTTAATTAAATATTATTTTGCGGGTAAACAACAGTGATAATATCCTTCTAAATATGTGTTTGGTAATGTATTACAATACTTTAAATTAATATTTTTTATATATTTTTGATTCTAACATATAAAAATCATTGAAAAATATGTAAAAAATTAATTTAATATATTTTTCATACGTAAAAATTTTTTAAAAAGTTTTAGCTACTGCAACACCAAACCAACACTCCTAATATTTTTTGATGATAGAACATATCTTGGAGAATTGGGTTAGGTCTAACATGGATGGAGACATTTCATGTCCATCCACTTTCTTTTATTTGCTTAATAATTAGTGGAGAAACCACTCGAGCAATCAATGGAAAGCACTTGATTTAAGATCCCAAGTGGTTTTAAAATATGGTCGGCCTTTTTTGTTCAATATTTCGATGTTTATCACATGAAACTATGAATGTTTCCCATTTAAATTAGTTTTCATAGAGGACCATGCATGTGTTTTGCGAGCCATGGTTGTTGTCCACAAGCTCGTGTTCCCATAGGAATTGATTTACTTTTAAGTATTCCGCATAAAATATTTCTATGCAAAATAAGGTACTTTTTTATTATTTAGATGCATTGAGTTTTTTTTTTTATGAATTAATGAATTATTTTTCATTTATGGTTTTTAAATGATGGTAATAAAATGAAAAAATATATATTTTATGATAAAAATAGTAGGGGTTACGATGATAATTATGATGTGATGGTTATGTTTATAATATCTGTGATATTAATAATATTATTGATAATAGTTATAAGGATGATAGTAACAATAACGATGAAATAATTGTTAATTTAATAACAAGGTTATTGGTGTTGATGAAGTTAATGATTGCGAGTTTCTTTTTTAATAACATGGAATAACAATAAATGATGATTATAATGATTATATTGATAATAACGTGGAATAACAATGAAATAATATATTAATAATTGTTGTGGTGGTCAAGTTCGATCATGAATTGATAAGGAAAATGTGAATATTTTTCTAGAAAGATGAACTCATCTACTTAATTTCTAATATTTGTTTAATTTAGTGGAGAAACCACTTGAGCACTCCATATAAAGCACTTACATAGATGATCAAGATCCCAAGTTATTTAAGAATATGGTCGACATTTATCACACGAACCTGTGGATGATTCACATTTAAATTAGTTTTCATGGAGGGCCATGCTTGTGCCTTGCAAGCGACTGGTTGCCATGGTTGTTGCCCGCAAGCTTTTGTGTCCCCATGCTACTTGATTTACTTCTAAGCAATGTAGTCGGCCCTCGACGCCAAATTAAATACATTTGTCATGTGAAAAGTATTTTTCTATAAAATAAATCACTTACTATTATAAAGAAAATATTTTTTTTATAAATTAATGAATTATTCTTCATCTATGATTTTTGATTGAGGGTCATAAATTGAGGAAATTGTAATACTTTTTATGGTTTGGAAGTGCATCAAAATAATATATATTTTTATTTTTTTAAATTTATTTTTAATATCGCCATATTAAAATGATCCAAAACACTTAAAAAATAACTTGATGATGGATCGATCACAATTTCAGCTTCTGTGCGATGGGCTGGATCTCATTTTCTTATTAAGTTTACTCTCAATCAAGCCCCTATTTGGGCCATTCTGAGGGCCTTTTTCTCTAACCATCTATAGCAAATTCGAGCTGGGCTTGAAGATAAAGAAAGCCCCGAACCTCAAGCGTATGGGTTAGGCTTCAAGTAAAAAAAAATATAAAATATTTCCACAAAAAATCTTTGGTTGTGAAAAATATTTTCCATCTTGTAAATTCTCTTTCGCGTGCACCATCTGGATTGCCTTTTCTTTCATGGAACAATGTGAATTACTTCTACTACTTCTTCTTGTTTTTTTATTTTTTTTGAACTCATTAAATCTGGTATCTAGCTCGAGTAAATTAATAAAAAAACATTTAAGTTAATATGATTTGATTTACTCGGATTTCTAACTAGTTTGATTTTTTTTTAAAAATAACGTTATTTTAAAATTTAAAATTTAAAATTTAAAATGATATTATTTTGATTGATTTATGTGAACTTAAATTAACTTATTAACCTAGCTTAATAGATTAGGATAAGTTTAATTACCATTCTTTAAAAAGTTATTTTTATATTTTTTTAATGTATGTTATTTATTCACAAATTATAGTTTTATTATAATTAATTTAAATAAACTCTAGCAATGATGTATTAAAACTAATTTTAATTAATATAAATTTGTAAGACAAAGCAGTTAATGACATGTCAATTTTTACTAAATTTGCCATGTCAGCAAACATGGTGACTAAACTAAACGCGTAGTAACCAATCAAAATCAACAAAAAGTCCAACTCTCTCTCTCCCCCTTCCTTAATTTCAGACCAAAACTCACTCCCTGCAGTTCTGACAGAAGAGGGATAAGGAAGGACAGCACGATCTAGTTTTGTCTGAATCAAAACGGCTTGGAGATTCTTCTAAAAGCGACATCGAAAAATGCATACGTTCGGATATAGAGCGAACGCGTTGCTAACGTACGCCTTGACTATACTGGCTTTAATGTGTACTATCGCTTCTTTCTCTGACAACTTCAATTTTCCTTCTCCTTCTGCTGAAATCCAGGTTTTTGCTCTAAACTTCTGAAATTTTGTGTTGGTTTAAGGCTGTTTGGATCGAGATGCAACTTTGAAATGATGTTTTTTTTTTTTTAATTTATCTTGGGGTTTTGTAGGTGTTGAATTTCAATTGGTTTCAAAAGCAGCCGCATGGAAATGATGAGGTGACATGATTGTTTCTTTGCTTAATATATATTTTTTAATCTTTTGTGTGAGATGTGATTGATTCTTTTGGTAGATTAGTGGGTTTTTTTATGAATTGATGGGATTAACAATAATTTTTGTTAAATGGGTTTTTTTGATAAAAAAAGTTACTTTTGGGTTCCATTTGCTGCTAATTATGAAATGCTAGGTGGGTTTTTATAGGTGTATATGTTTTATCAGAAGGTTTTAAATTCTGGGTTTGAGTGGCTTAATTTTTTAGATTATGGTTGCATAATCTGTTTTGATGATTTATTGGATTGAATTTTCAGTATTTCTATCTTTTGTAGCTATAAGAGTATTGGTCTCAGAGTTTGGTTTAATCTTTTGTTATCTTAGCTGTTCTTTTGTTTGTGAGTGTGCTAAGGTTCTTGCTCATCTGACTTTTCCCAGTAATTTTATGTAGCCTGGTTGCTAAAAAAGTGGTCTTGGTTTTTAGTTTCCGAAAATGTTGTTGTCTAAAGATTCTCTTCTTTAGGTAGAGGTTTCGAAAATTGAGTTGAACAATCCTATTTTCCCCGTTCAATACTTGTTGAGACCTGATTTTGCCCCTAACAACTGGTAACATGCATGGATATTGTAAGTGCAAAATCTACAGGAAACATGCTTTCATCTTACAAAATGATCCGCCTTTAGTTCTTTGTTGCTAGTGAAGTTAGTCTCAAAGGGTTTGATGTCAACTTCATGGGTGTCCCATAACATCCCACAAGCAGTTTTTTGGTTATCCTGTTGTTTTTACTTTATGGACATCCTGCTTTCAACCTGCATTATTTCTCTTCTGTGTGGGTGTGGGTGTGAGAGAGAGAGAGAGAGAGAGAGATTAGGGGCGGAGCATCCGATATTTGAGGTGAATTCTCCATCTTGACTATAGATTCCATTCAGGAAATTCTCAATTAAGCTATCATTGGTCAAAGGTCATTATTTTGCAAATATTCCATGTACGTATAATCTAAACTGCTTGATATTGATAATAATATGCTAAATTTACGAAAAATCTTGATAGCATTAAAATCCTTGAATACAAAAATGAAGTGGTTTACAACTTGTTACCAAAATTTTTAGGGGTAAAATCATATTAGGATAGAACATTTGTAGTCAATGTTGCATCTTTAACTGTTCAGCTTATATTTTGGATTTGGCCCATTACAATATGGTTCACTTTTCTGTTTCAAGAAATATGAAACAATAGTTAACGTCTTCAATCATGCTAGATGTTTTAGTTAATTCTACTTATCGGTTAAAGAAGTGCTGAAAACATTACACCAGGGAAAGGGATGACCTTGTACCTATTGACCATTGAGTTTAATATGGGACCAGCTTCTTGGCTTTTCTGTGCCTACTCGTAGAAGTTTTGAAGATTAGAAGGAATGTTGATATAGAGAATTTATAGAGTGATGCTTGTAAGTTTGCAGGATAGTGGATTTTTTTCTTCCAGAAACTTATCTTATTGATTATGTTGATTTCCCCCCCTGTTCATCTTAACTATTTTAAGACACTGTATTATTGTCAAACCATCCTTCATTTTAGATGCATTAGTGTAGATGCAGGCTCTTTATTCTTTTCCACTTGATAAGCTAGAAATGATTCATTGCTGATTGAACTGCCTTCCATTTGATGCAGGTCAGCCTCACCATGAATATAACAGCTGATTTACAGTCACTTTTTACATGGAACACAAAGCAGGTTTGTAATTTGAAACACCTCGGGTGATGGGTGCCATAGTCTTTACATTTCAGAATCTAAATCTTCTACTCTCCTTACAAGGCAAGCCATTTGGCCGTTCCATGAGTGTAATCTGAGTACATTTCATTTACTTGAACAATCACTCTATTATAGTTTCCATGTTCTGATAAGTCATGTTTTGGATGTCCTATGAAAATTTTGAAATCCTATGTAAAACTACTTTATATTTCATTGCTGGGATGAAACATGAATATGGAACTGTGCATTGTATGTAATGATCACCGTAAGAGCCAACTCAAATTTGCAATAATCATGACCTTGTCATACATTGCAGCTTTTCATATTTGTAGCAGCAGAGTATGAAACCCCCCAGAATTCAGTGAATCAGGTACTTTTCTTGCTTGAAATTTTGAAGTCTTTTCGTTTCCATTTTGGTTCTCAATCTTTCACACATTAAACTTTAGTTTCTTACAAACTTAGGAGGCAAGCATGAAGCTGAATCAGCTTGCCTTTCATTTTCTCTCTTGCACATTCAGGCACTAGACAAGCCTCTCGAGTCATTTTCATTTAACTTCTTCAAATGTCAGGGTCTGCTGCATAAATCTCTGTCCACAGCGTAACTCTTTCTTAATGTTTTCTGATAGGTGTCACTTTGGGATGCCATTATACCTGCTAAAGAGCATGCAAAGTTTTGGTTTCAGACCGCAAACAAGTATCGTTTTGTTGATCAGGTACCATCCTCATGAAGTGATTTCTTTACAACTCATCCTGTGCTTCTACACCCATACCCATGACACACCTCAGGCACTACTCTTGCTATGTTTCAGAAGTAAAATTTATCTTTCCTTGTGCAGGGAAGCAATCTTCGTGGTAAAGAATTTAACTTGACATTGCACTGGCATGTCATGCCCAAAACTGGCAAGATGCTTGCCGACAAGTTGGTCATGTCTGGATTCCGCTTGCCTGAGGAGTATAGATGATGACAGGGCATTTTTTTTTGTTTTTTTGGTTTTTAATCAACGAACATAGCCAATGTCATTGCAGAGGGAATCGGATACATTTGAAGACCCCAGGGGAGACTACAGGCCCAATTAGCTGGGCAATAAGGGTCTATACGCTCTGGCAAGCCAGTCTGCAGCCATATTTACCTCTCTTGTTACTTGACGAACCCCCCCCACTAAATATGGGATGATAAAGGTCAGCTTAATTAAGAATGATTGAGGAAGAAATGAGCACAGCTTGGATTTTTGAGTGCTTGTGATTATTTTTGGGCTGTGTTGAGTTCTTCTTGCTTATATTTTGGGCATTTCCTGCTCAGGCCCACCACAGAATCCCAATGTCTATAAGGCAGTGGAGAGATTGCCGACCAAATTTTTTTTCATAGAGCGTGGAGACCTGTGAACTTGAGCATTACCCTAATTTAAGTTACGCAATGAGGCCATGCTAAAATTTCTAACTCATCGAACGGTTGAACAACAAGAAATCTAAATCCAACATGTTACTACAGCATGCAAAACATGTTTCCTGCATTGTTGTTCTTTGCTGCTGAGCTAAAGCCCCATCTCCTCTGGCTAGCTGAGTCTTCCATCGCCTAATCAAATCCTTTTACAATGTCCTCCTTGCATTGCTTAAGAGGTCTTTACTCGTTTGTCTTGAATATTTTGCGGAGGCATTAAATCCGGCCAGACTTCAAAGGTTGGATTACTGAGTTTACACTGAGTTGACTTAGTGACTTGAAATTTGGTTAACACTGAGTTTTCTTTCATAGGTTTGGACAGCATTGTCAAACTCGGATGACTTTAAAGGTCAATTCTAAAAGGAATTGACTTGGCTACCCAATAACCAAGGACTCTTAGCTAGGTCAGTTCCACACCGAGTTTGACAATGGATGGACCGAGTTCGACATTTGATAACTAGTTGTCGGTTTTCTACGTTTTTGAAAACAAAGAACAAAACTATTTTATGCTGTTGTGGTTCTGAAAAGTTTTCAAATTTGGTTTTTGAAAGTACAATAATGTAAACTAGTAGTCCAGGCTTTTGTACCTGTTTACAGGATTTCCTTGCAGAACTCTGGATTTCGGGCCGAAACTGATGCAAGTCCCAGCAGACATGTGAAATATTCTGCGCAAGGTTTGGAAACCATGCTCAGCTCTCCCCTTCAGCCAAAGCTACGCAAATCTGGCAGCACCAAACACAACCGCTTGATTGGTAAAACAAAAGACATTGTGACAGGGAACTTTCGCTCGACACTTTTGGCTGCACAATTCTTTCTACATGCAAGGGGTCTGAAATATTTTCCTGTTAAATTAACTTCTCTTTTTATATTCAAATTTGGCATTTTTTTGCCTGTAAGCGTTCGAAAGCAATTTTCATGGATTAACTAATGTCTCTTCCACTCATCTGAAATACTTTCATAAATTCTGCAATTCATCATGTTTTCGTGCTAGACCTCGAAAATCAGCAACCGATATGTTTTCTTGGTTGAAGCTCCTGCCTTGTATATCACAAGGACTTCTTGTAAGTTGGATTTGAAGTGAGGTTTGCTTGGCTTGGCTTGCATTGTAGTTACTTGAGATGGTGAGTTAGCCATTAGGTGAGAAATTCAGTATCCTTGCAGTTTCTTTTCATGAACGGTGCTGATCGAATGGCTGCTAACCACTACAAAAACACAATTCATGCACCGTCAATGCGTTCTATTAACTTAGACAGAAGACAAATCTCTGCAATTAATGCGGATTATGAATTAATTTATGTTGATTTGTATAACATTGAGCACTTCAATGTTATCTGGAATCTGTAAACTATGACTTTTAGAGCCTTATAAAACTAGCAGATGATGTTCTTCTTAACCTTTTGTATCAGCTGGTCGTCCTTGAATTCTTGTCTTTAGAGTCAGGCATTCGATTAGTTCATCCAATTTCTTATCAGATGATCCACCTTTTTCCACAGCTTGCCTTGCCTTTCTCCCCAACTCCTGTGCCCTTTCCCTAGCCTTCTTCCCTTGGTCACCTCTCATCAACTCCTTCACTGAATCACAAATCACATTATGTTGAACGGTCATAGGGTCATCTTTTGCATCACGTTCTTGAAGGACCATGAGCCCTGCTTTTAGCCCCATTTCCGTATACCTAGCGTTCAATCCTTGCTCTGCTCCCATAGGCCAAGCCAACAGTGGCACACCCATTGACAAGCCCTCCAACACTGAATTCCATCCACAATGAGTCAGAAACCCACCAATTGCTGGGTGTTCTAGTATACCCCTCTGGTCTACCCAATCACGTATGGCCAACCCTCTCTCCTTGACCCTGTCTTCCCACCCAACTGGTGGGACCCATGTTCTTGATCTGACCACCCAAATGAACGGCTGTCCTGCCATCTCCAACCCAAGAGCAATCTCCTCCATTTGTAAATCTGTCATATATGATTGTGAACCGAATGCCACATAGATCACATTACCTGGACCCACTCCTTCCATTTTCTGGTCCAGCCACTTGATGTACGGACTAAATTGCTTTTGATCAACGTCTTTGGACCCTGAATTCATCAAATCTTGTTTGCTTTGATCATGAAGCAGAAGTGGACCCACAAGCCATGCTTTGGTCTCTTTGTGATTTTCAAAGGCAGCAACATGGTCCCCTTCAAGCTCTTCAAAACTGTTAACTACGTAACCCCAACTATTATGCTCTGCCTGTTCGATCTCTGAAATAATTGGCAGCATTGGATGCTTTTCATCACCACGCCAAACAAAGTCAGGGAAGTCAGTTTTGTTTAATGGAAATGGAACTGATGGCAAATTTATAGGCTCAGAGTGGAGCAAACTAGAAATGCATGGAACATGCAACGAGACATTTCTTTCAATTACCGTAGGCAACACACCCATCCCACTAAAGACAATCCTAGGAATATCGAACAGGCAACATGAATCAACTGTCCAAGGCAAAAACATGTCAGAGATAACACCAATTGGAATAGTGCTATCACAATCACACAACTCTTTAAGGACATCTTCAAAAGGCTGTTGGAGTAGTTTGGTGGCATTTATAAAAGGGACAAAGAGATCCGGAGAAGGGAGATGGTTAACATTTTCACAACCTTCTGGTAATTCTTCAACTTTTGGAAAAGGGATTATGGACAAAGAGATTGTTGGGTGGGTAGAGTTTTTGGAAAGAATAAATGGAGCATTTGCTGGGGTGGTGATGATGGTTACTCTTGTGCCACGGCTGGCTAATGCCTTGGACAAGTCTAGTAATGGAAGAGTGTGACCTTGAGCCATGAATGGGAAAATCACTACATGGGGTGGTGAAGAAGTACTGGTGCTGCCCATTATTGACCAAATCTGCATATAGATCTGAATATCTTTTGTTCTTCTGATGAATTTGTGAAGAATTAGTGCATGTAACTGGGTTTATATGTGTGTTTAAATTAAACCACTGACATGATTCTTGATATCTCATGAATCCAACATATAAAGAATGGTTAACCTGTGATTGGAGGATAGTTTAGTATACCATTAATGGAAAATTAATTTATTTCCAAAGAGGATGGATATCATTCATGCATGTACATTGTTTATCGTATCCTTCTTCTTACATGAAACAAATTAAACGCAACTTTTGATAGTTTCCATGCATGCATCTTCGATAAGATTTTCCTTTGCAAAAATGATGGCGATAAAACGACGTCTCTTCACAGTAGCAAGATTCTAAACATCAATAAAAAAAAGATATTAACTAGTCTATTAAATTCATAAAAGAGGGTTTAAATCATGAAATTAACTCTCACTAGTGACATTGATGGAAAAAAAATTCACTAGTGACTTCAGAAAAGAAAAGCGACAGAAGATAGGCCACAGGTTTCTTCAGTCCAAGGGAGATTTAAGGTCAGCTTTCCATTTTCTACCCACTCAAAACCAGCCCCAGCTCCATTCAACAAGCACTTGATTGGACATACATTTGAGTAGGATAAGAAATTCCCTTCTCCTTCAATCTCAACCTTCACCCAAGTCTCAGCTTCTTCAGAATCAAAATAGGCCACTTCTTGAATTGTGTCATCACTATTGAACATGTTGGTCAGTCCAACAGGAGCAAATTTGATGTCAGAGCTGCCTAATTTCTTGCTTGATTTGATGATTTTGTTGTCTATTTATAGACATGTTAGATGTAACTTATCTCAAATATCATTTATGGAAGGCATATTTTAGAAAAATTGATATAAAAATTACTTAAAATACTTTTAGTTATAAGAATATTAAAGTAAGAACCATAAAATATATTTATACCGAGTTTTTTTAATTTATTTTGAATACAAACCTGATAAATTTAAGTTAGACCCACACCCAGTACATTTAATTTGTTTGGGTTTACTTGTAGAAATTTTAGTGTTTACGTATGCAATAAAAACCATGAGACTTTCAATGAGCAAGCTTCGGCCTGGATAATTGCAGCATTCAATGAAAAATTTGGACTATGTGACACAGATGCTGTTGAAAGCTGGTAATTAAGATTGATGAAAGAGTATAGGAACATTGCAAATATTCTCAGTCAGAATGGTTGTGCATGGGAAGAAACAGAGCAGATGGAGATAGCTGGTGATGATGACTGGTATGCGTATATCAAGGTATGTTTCCTTCTCAAACATAAACATGTCCTCATGGCTTACAGTTTTAACTCCCCTAGGTATGGCAGGCCTTCAATACCATTTAACCAAAAATTTTATTAGCTTCTCATTTTATGATTTTTTTCTGCAGGAACACCCAGGTGCAGACAGAATCCTGGACAGTTATAATGATCTTTGTGTACTATATGGTAATAGCATGGCAGTGGGAAGAGCAAGTCATAAGGGTGTAAAAATGGGGTTTGACAAAAATGAATTCGATATGGGGATTGATGGTGTTTTTGGAGACGCACCATATCAGAACTTGAAATATCTGACCAAAGGCAGAAACGAAAGTCTCTTTCTTCCTCAGTGGTGGTGTCTTCAAGGAAAGTTGGCAGACACGGGAAAGGAGAGGCTCAAGAAGCACTTGGTCAGAAACCAATGGTAGTTATGGAGGAGCACGAAGAAGAAACCTGTCAATCGAAGTAATTGTTGATGCACTTCAAGCTATAGCAGACATGGAAGACGAGATCTTCTTGGAAGCTTGTAAACTTCTAGAAAATGAGGAAAACGCCAAGATATTTGCGGCAATGGAAGTTAATCAGCGAAGCAAATGGCTATTTAAAAAGCTTTACAGATAGCATGTCCGACTTAGCAACTGTGATTATCATTTGTAAAGCATACTCCTTCCAAGAGAATGTTATCCTGATCATGGGGATTTTTTCTGTTTCGTTTGCTTTAACTTTAAGTAATCAGCATTTACCAGTAATCTCTGCATGAACAATAACCATCCTTGAAAGAGTGAAAGCGGCTTCTATCTCTCACCACGATCTCCACTTTATAAATCTGAGAAATAAGCTTCATCACTGCATGACAGTCCCTGCAAATCCTCAAATTCTTAACTATTCTTATAGTCCTCCCCTTGCACAACCTTGCAATACCAAAAGCTACAGCAAGCTTTTCGCTATGCACTGACACTGAACCTTCCTTTTCTTCCTCTTCTATGTCATGTAAAACCCTTCCAATCTCTGGAACATAACCCCCTTCAACCCTAAGCCTCCTTATAATCTCCTTTAGCTTCTTGTAAGCCTCTTCTGTAATCTTATATTGTTTTGTGCCTGCCAAGAAAGTATACATGATTTTGTCAACTTCAATCATGCTCCAACCAGGAGTTTTGGTGATTCTCTGTTCAGTCATTGATCTTCTCACAGAAGCTGCATCCTTCCATTTCCCTGCAACTGCATAAGCATTTGACAGCAGAACATGGTCACTAGAGTTGTTGGGGTCTAGCTCTGAAAGTCTTTCTTTCACTTGTTCCGCCAACTTAACATCACCATGCATGCTGCAAGCCCCAAGAAGTGTCCGCCAAATAATTGCAGTACATGGAATTGGCATTTGACAAACAAATTCATAGGCCTTCTGAAGTTGACCAGCCCGACCATATAGATCAACCATGCAACCATAATGCTCAATAGATGGTTCTATATTGTACATGCCTTTCATCTTATCAAAATATTCACATCCTTGTTCGACCAATCCAGCATGACTACAAGCATATAAAAGTGAAATAAAGGCAATCTCATCAGGTCTAATTCCAGACTCTTCCATCTTATGAAAGATCCCTATTGCTTCTTCTCCATGACCATGCATTGCGAGCGCAGCCATCATCGAAGTCCAAGAAACAATGTTTCTTTCATTCATTATTCGCTCGAAAACTAGTTGAGCCATATGTACATTCCCACACTTGGAATAAGTATCCAATAATGCATTGTTAACTGATACAATCCAAGCCAACCCAGATTTCTCAATAAAGCCATGTAATATTTTGCCAAACTCAAGTGCACCTGCCTGTGCACACGCTGAAAGCACCCCAGTTAAGCTTGTCTCATTCGGCCTCATCCCCTTCCTCTGCAGCTCTCTGAAAAAACTAAAAGCCTCTTCAAAATACCCATTATGAGCAAAACCAACAATCATGGTACTCCACGAGACATCATCCTTCATTGGCATCTCCAAAAACATCTCCCTAGCCAGTTCCAGCTCCCCAGCTTTCGTGTACCCAGCAAGCATAACATTCCACGACATCAAGTTCCGAACAGGCATCAAGTCAAACAATTCTCTTCCACCCTTCATATCACCACCCCTACAACACGCAGTGACCATCGCATTCCAGGCAATCGCATTTGGCTCAGGCATTTCATCAAATACCTTCCTCGCAAACCCAACAAACCCGCATTCCCCATACATACTAATCAAAGTCGTCCCAACAAAAAGATGGGTATCAAGCCCATGAACCAATGCTTGACAATGCAACTGGATCCCAACTCTCACAGACCTCAAATTCGCCGCCGCTTTGACAATAAAAGCGAAAGAGAAACTGTCAGGAGGAGAAAAGGAGTTCCTCCTCATTTCAATGAACTTAAGAAGTGAATCCTGGGGTCTATCTGACTCATAAAGTCCTCTAATGAGAGTGTTGTGCATGAAAACATCTGGGTTTGGAGTGTAGCGAAAGAGGCGGCAAGCATAGTCCAGAGAATCAGAGAGCGAAATCGCACAATGGTGCAGTAGCTTTCCTGCGATGAAAGGGTCAGATTCAAGGCCGAGTTTGAGAACATTGGCGTGGATTTGTTTGAAAGTTGTCAGGCTCTTGCAAATATTCAACAAAGACAGACAGAGAGGTTCTGTCTTGCTCATTGTGTACAGCAATGGCTTCCCAGGCCATGCATTCTTTATTCTTTTTTATTTTTTCAAACAGGCAAAAACAACTTCTTTGAACCCTGCATGTATATCAATATTCAATTTCACCCCTGATTTAATTTTCAATTCACACCCTCTATGCAATTATCTTGATCTGTCATCGCAGAACTAATCCATGTCTTTATGTTGTTGACTTTTTCCAAGATCAACATCTTCTTATCCCCAGTAGCTCCAACCTCCATTGCCAAAGAAGTATCATTGAGTCTAGTCAAGGCATCGTCAAACTGACTCACACAATCCCTTACTGAAAAACCACTCCACCGCCGTGGACATGTGCCGCACTAGTAGAAAGAAGACGTGACAACGTTTCTGTGAAGTTTACTTTGACAGTCACTTGTGAAGGAAACTTGTAACGTTTCTTTCACTTCTGAGAAACCTCGTTCTGTTCTGTTAGATGTTACAATAGAATACCAATGGGCCACTAGGCATGCACAATCAAATTGAACAAGTCATTCTAGATTCCAAGGGGCCATTGCTCATGGTAAAATGTCCCAGGCTTTGCAACCAAGGGTTGAAGGCTTAAGTGTTAAGCTCAGTCACCTCATGCAAGAAATGTTTAATGATGAGACTCTTTAATTTCCCATACATATGTCCCATACATATGTCCCATACATATGTCCCATACATATGTCCCTTCATTCACGATGATGTTTAAGACTTTGACAGAAGAGATACAATGCCAAAAGATTGCAACTACTCCATTTTCTTTGTTCCTTTTCTTTTTGATTGAGAATTTACCTATTTATATTTATAAATAGATCATTTTATATATGATAAGTGTTCGAAGCCATCTTTTCTTTTTTGTGTTTGTCATGTATACAGATCTGAAAAGTGTGGGAGTTCCCTGTCTCTTTTGTTCTGAAGCTCACAATTCCTCGAACTGCACCTCTGGAGTGGAACAGGTTCTACCTATCTGCGAACATTGCACTTTTCCCTGTAGCCTTTTTGTATGCTTGCAACTCATTCATGCCATTAGATCATCCCAATGTATTCCGTTTACCACTCATTCCCACTCTGGTTCGTAGTACTTTTCTCAAGCTCTTTGCTCGCAGTTCTGCACTTTATACTCGAAAAGGAACCCCCAGAGACCGAGCAGATATTGCTGGTGCTTGTGGCATTTGTAATGGGTGTCGTTTGGATATCCACTGTTGCTGGAGAGCTACTAAACTGCCTGGAAGCTCTTGGGATAGTTCTTGAAGTGCTCCCATCTCTCCTTGGGCTTACAGCACTTGCTTGGGGAAGTGGCGCAACTCTGCAATTTTTTTTTAGTTGAGCTATTCACAATAATATAACCTATATATTTAAAAAATAAATAAATTGTGTTGTTACTAATAACGCAACCCAGCCATATATTATTCTCACATATATTTTTTATAACTGTGCTAGTTTAAAGGAAAATTAAAACTTGTTATTTGGAAAAAAAAATTATATTGTGTAGTTTCTATAGCTATAGCTGTAAATTATGTTTTAATTTTTATTTTGATATGTTAATGGAAAAAATATTTTTTAAAAAAATAAAAAAATATTATTTTAATTTATTTTTAAATAAAATATTTTTTAAAAAATCTAAAATAATACACTAGCAAACACACAGATAAAACTGGACAGAACAAATCCAAGTTCTGATTTGACATTAAAAAGGTAATTGACGTAAAGGGTAATTTCGTCAAAAAGAAACAAAAGAGACAGAAGCCACAAAAGGGCAAACTTCTGACTATATATACAGAGTCAGAAGGGAACACAAGACAAAGCACGTCACAAGCAGCTTTCGTTTCCAATCTTAGGTTTGTTCCTATGAAACATTAGCTCATCGTCATATATAAAAAACCGTCATAACTCATGACTCCAACTTTGCTGATCCATCATCAAACCCTTAAATATAAATAAATATATGGACACCGAATTTACATGAAGTAGATCCCATATTTCTTTTCTTGCTAAAAGTTCTGCTTTTTATTCTTTTCTTCAGGTTCTTGATCTTGCAAGCAGAGAGTACAAGCTCTGCAGAAGGGAAAGGTAACCACACAATCTCTTATTTTTCATGTACACACATATACAAACATATGCATGTCACATACTGTGTGTTTTTGTTTCGCTCATCGATCTTGAGAATTAGAAACCGTAAAGATAGATGGGTTTTGCTTTTCATGTGATTTTAGGAAGGTTTTGTTTTGTTTGGTTAGAAATCCAAGCAGGTATGAGGCTTTTTGGATTTATGGAGTTGGTGTGTGTATCTTTTTTTCCTTTCTTTTTCATCAATTGAGTTTTGTTTTAAGCTCAGATTTCTATGTGATGTGATGTGATGTGATGCTGTTTGTGGTACTGTAAATGGATTGCAATTTCTTTTGTTTGTTTATTTGGGAAGAGTGTTTGTAATTTGCTTTACCTTTTGGTGTGTGCCAAAAAATTACCAGTAGAAGATCAAGATCATTACTAGTTTGTTTTGGGCCCATAGTTGATTGCCTGTAGGCATAATGAAACACTGGAAGAGCTGTTGCAAGTAAATCAAACTCGTTTCATTTAAACTCGTTGCAAGTAAATCAAACTCGTTTGCAAGTAAATCAAACTCGTTTCATTTAAACAAGGAAGATGATTGAAATCTCTGTTAATATTGTAGTGATTATGGAGTTACTATTGGTAATGGTTTCGGGGTTTTTTACCCTTGTTTTTTCGTTTTAGCATCAATGTATTTTGACTGAATCCTGATGTGGAAGAGGTAGCTGTTTGCATATATCTTGGGGATTCACTTCTAGAATAGGAAGCATATCAAAGACGTACTGCTAAAAGGTTTGGAAAGTTCATATTATTCTGTTTCGGTTTGGGAGCTGAATAATGTCAACTAGAAATGAATTTCTTTCTATAATTGCACTTTGTTGTTGTTGGGCGGGCCTTCTCCATCCCGTGTGGGCATAATAAATGTTAGAACCCGTACATTTTGAATCTAACCATTGAAAATCACGGTTAGGTGGTCTTTTTTGTTTTTCTTAGCATAAAGAAGATAAATTCCTATCAAAAGGTGCCAAACAGAAAACCATTTCATTATGCTTGCATGTGGATTAAGTCTCATTGAAGTCATTGACTGATGGGGAGATATACCCTCATTGATAGAAGTTATAATATCCGCAATAGCTCTATCCATGATGAAAAGCAAGTATGATGCTGTTACTCTGCATTTTAAGGCTCTGACTTTACCATTTCTTGGATCTTTTTGCAGAGAACTTGTTCATTCATTTATTTTTTTTAATCAAACAATCTTGAATTGCACTTCCACCATTTTTTTTCTTTTTAATTATTTAGACACCTAATTGGATATTATGAAGTTGGATTTGCATCATCGTTTTGTTGCATCTGTTCTGCACTTTAGAGAATGCCATGGCTCAACCAATTTCTTTCAACATGAAATGATATGATATGTATATCTATACACTGCAAGTTAAATGCTTAACTTAGTTTGCCATGTTTCCTCTTCTGTCGTGCTAAAAACAGAGGCATTAAGTTGCATATTGTTGCATTTAGTTGGATCAGAATGGAGCAAGGGCATGGACAGCCCCCTGCTATAGTCAGTAGTACATCTCAACTGCAATATGGAACAAGTCCGTATCAGCCTAACCAAATGCTTGCTGCCTCAAATCCTGGATCAGTTACTGGTCAGCCCGTGGGAGCTCAGCTTGCACAGCACCAACTTGCCTATCAGCAGATCCACCAACAACAGGAACAGCAACTCCAGCAACAACTTCAGTCTTTTTGGGCAAATCAGTATAAAGAAATTGACAAAGTTACTGACTTCAAAAATCATAGCCTTCCCTTGGCTAGGATCAAGAAGATCATGAAGGCTGATGAGGATGTGAGGATGATATCAGCTGAGGCACCAGTTATATTTTCCAGAGCATGTGAAATGTTTATTTTAGAGTTGACATTGCGGTCTTGGAATCACACGGAGGAGAACAAGAGAAGGACACTGCAGAAGAATGATATTGCTGCAGCAATCACTAGGACTGACATCTTTGATTTCCTGGTTGACATTGTGCCTAGGGAGGATCTGAAAGATGAAGTGCTAGCATCAATCCCAAGAGGAACAATGCCTGTCGGAGGACCTGTTGATGCACTCTCTTACTGCTATATGCCACCTCCGCATGCACCTCAGGTTGGAGCTCCTGGGATGATAATGGGCAAGCATGTGATGGACCCAGCTATGTACGCCCAGCAGTCTCACCCCTATATGGCACAGCATATGTGGCCACAAGGATCAGAGCAACAGCAGTCGCCCTCAGATCATTAGTAACTTTAGAATTGTAAGCTCTCTTTACCTTATCCACCATTGCTTTGTGTCTAATGACCAAGACCAGGGTGATCAGATGAGCATGTTGTACAGGAATGCTTTCACGTAACTGACAGTGCCGAGGTTTCTAGCCTTCTCATTAGTATGCTTTTCATACGCTCCTTTTCTAGTAAAAACCATCAATAGATATCACAGTTTGTGCTGAAGATTTCGGTAATAGTGGCTTGTATGATCAGATTTCATAGCTTTTCGTTTCCTACAAATGTACTTGATAATTGTTGAGCCATTAACTCCATCCTTTCGTTATGGTATGTGAACTCTGGTTTATTCAATGTGGAATTCTCTCTTTTTGCTTATTTTTTTTCCAATTATTTTAAACATTTGCATTTATGTTCATATTGCTCGGTTTCCTTGCTCCGTATATGGTTTCATTGATGGAAACATTTTTTGAATGTCTTACAGAATGGAAATATCCCTCCTGAAAAGGTGCAGTCAAGAATGGAGCTGAAAACAAAAGCATGACTTTTTGTAAATAATATTGCTGAAAAGATTATAGCTGATTGAGCTTTCTTTTACAGCCCCTTCTAGACTTTAATGTTAGCTTCTCATTTTTTTATGAGCAAGGCAGGTCAAAACATGTATAAATGGAAATTGTATTGTTCGATTCCATGTTTAGCACGGAACATATTTAATTTTTTGGTTTTGTTCTCTCTATGTTTTTGTTTACACCCTGACAGTATTATGGAAATGTGAAAAAGAACTGCAATGGTATTAAACATGCCCCCCTGAAATTTGCAAGCTCTACTGCTACCAGGATAGATTGTTTTTACCCGACCACCTACCTGGTACCACGCAGGCTCGTCAAACAGTGCGAAAAGGATTTGGCCTGCACTGCGTTTTAGCTTTCCTCAGGATTTGGCCTGAATATTCAGCAGATTCCGAAGCCTTATGCACCCGTTATGCTTGTAGCTTTGAGGGTTTTTTACAAGCTCAGGATATCCCGACTTAGATGAGGTACGTTACTCTACCTTGCGATGCAGCGGGTAATTTTTTATTTTTTTCATAAAAAATGTTAAAAAATATATTTAAAAGTTTTAGATTTTTTTGCAAAGTTATACCTAAAAATCTTGGGTTTGGCTATAACGCTTGATCTAAGAGTAATAATTATAATATTAATAATAATATTAAACTTGCATGACCCAAGTTTAAGTGAGCTTGACTGCAACACCGGACCCAAGAATATTGGATGTGAGTCTGACTATAAGATCGTGTCATAAAAGTATGATAATTAAATACATTAATTAAAAAAACAAAGAAAAAAAACTAACATGAAGAAAAAAACTAATGAAGAAAGAAAAAAAATCTGAATTAATTGGATTAACCCTTTAAACCAGGTTAACCCGTAAAAACTTGGGATTCGTGTCATGAAAGTTTGATAACTAAATAGAAAAAAAAAATTTGACGGGTTTACCCAGAATTAACTGGGTTAACCCATCAAACTAAGTTAACCCGTTAAGCCTAGGATACGTGTCATGAAAGTCTGATAATTAAATGAAAAGAAATTTAATATTATCAAACTAAACTAAATGAAAAAAATTAATTAAAAAAATCTGGGTTAACTCGTCAAACCAGATTAATCCATTAAACCCGAGATTCGTATCATGAAAATCTAATAACTAAATAAAAAAAATTAACATTAACAAATTAAATCAAACAAAAAAAATTCATTAAAAAAATTAAAAAACAAAAAAAAAAACAATTCTATAATATAATATAATAATAATTATAATAATATAATATATATTAATAAGTGAAAGACATAGAGAAAACTACACTACTTTCTCCACGCCTTTTAGAGCATTACTCAATTATATTTGTATTTTTTGTTTTGATACATTTATTTTTTTAGATAGTGTTTAGTATGTTAGATAATATTCATTGAATTAGCCGTGATTAGACTAGACAAATAATTGACATATCCTATGTTTGGTGTGCATTGGACTGGATTTAATAATTTATCTTATTTTGTATTTGGTGTACACTGGATAAGACACGGATGTCTCGGGGCCTAAATTGGTTCAAGTTTAAGAAAAAATAAAAGGAGATTTGATTCGATCTGATCCGATCAAAAACCCAGGCCGACAAACAACCTAGTCTATCCGAAATAAAACATGAGTAAAAAATTTATTGATTTTTTTTGAATTTTTTTGGTCAATACGAGGTTGCTTTGATTTCTTTTTTAAAAATTGGGTTAACTCGAGTTGACTCTCTCGACTCATGACTCGAGGCTCGGCTTGGGTAGATTCCCAAGTCAAGTTTTAAGACTATGATAATAACTATTTTAATCTTTACATTAATCTAGGTCAATGGTTAACTCGATCTATAACCAATCTTTCTCCAGGTTGACTATTGAGTCGGATTTAAAAACTAAGTTAATAACTATTTATATATTAACGTCGACCTGGATTAATGGTCAACTTGACCTGTGATTGGTTCCAGGTTGATCCTTAAATCGAGTTTTAAAATTATGATAATAATTATTTTTATCCTTGTGTTGACTTATGTCAATGTTTAACCCAACCTATGACCCGGGCCTTACCCGGATCAACCCCTACTTCGAGTATAAAAAACTATAATAACAACCAGTTTTATCGGTATGTTGACTTGAGTTAATGGTAAACCGGATTAACTTTTGTATAGATAAACGGACAAGTTTATCCTATCTTTTTAATAAGACAAAAATTTCTTCACTAAAACAATTTTAAACAATACAAAAATTAATTTTTATATTATTTAAAAATGCACCAAACAACTTCACCAAAAAAATAATAATAATAATAATAATCTTCAGCCTATTTTTATACAATATACCAAGCACTACCAAACAGCAAATGGCATAATTAAGCTCTCTACTGCCTGAATATTTTCTGGCTTCACTTCCAATCCGATGCATAGAAATGTCAGAAAGAGAAGAATAGGTGGCAACAAGGGAACTAATGAGACTAGCAGTAATTCTGTGGTGGATGCCCTTAACCCTATGTTCTTATTTCGAAGATGTGTCCCCTGAAAGACTTCAGTATTCTTTCCATTTTCTCATGCAAAGGGGAGAGACCATCATGTAGATATGGTCAATTCATTTGTATCCTACAATGTCCGAAGGATTTTTCATATTTTGCTAGACCAGCAAACACCATAGTTGCTAAAAAAGCATAATTATAAACACACTTCGACTGGAAAATGAAAAGCACAGCATTGTCAGCTCATAAGTTTTAACACACTTTTACTGGAAAATGAAAAGCATAACGTTACACCATCATCGCAATCATTTATTTAAGGGTCGGTAATAATACATGCACACCCAGATATTTCATAACTTCTACACGCCACAGTTATTCACAGACTCGAAACCAGTTTTACTGAGGAGGTGCTATAGTCTCTCCAGAAACATTAAAGTATTAAACAGACACGTCGACCGCTTTCCTTCCGACTGATGCTGACCAAATCTTCTCGCCAACTTTCTTAGAAGGGCTGACCCTCCATTGCTCCGAGGTTGATTGATTGCCTGGAGTCCGTGCAACATGTACAGATCCCAAGCAAAAGCATCCCTGCAGAAATAGCACAAGTCATTAATTCTAAGATTATCAATTAACTTGGCATTTGCCATAAACAGTTGGTACCTTTTTACAGAAGTAAAATCTAGAGGGATGCAGCATACCTGTAACCTCGTAAATGTTGGGTAATTCTGATTCTTCATCCAAACCAGTGCTTCTTACGTGCTCCAAACTTTCGCTCCTCCCATGCTCTAATTGATGCTTTATCATCGGGATCATAAGTACCATCAGATCGATGAATCCGTACATGCCTAGATATCTGGGATTCTTGCTGTGACCATCTTTGATTGAACTCATTTGTCATCCATGCGAACGACAAATCCTCGAGATATCTCAAGTTTTGAAGTCCAGAGGGCACCTCCTTCAGCATTGGGCAAGATCTCATTTCTAGCCTTTCAAGAAGTGGCAATGCTCCTTCGTCTATTAACATTTCATTCAAATAACGCAGACCTGCAAGATACAATTACTTGAGTTTCTGGAACCCTCCTCCTTCAAAATGCATCCTCTCTCCATTGTATGCCCACAAGAGTACAAGAGATTTTAGATTGGGCAGAGCTTGAAGGACTTCAACGGAATCATCCATCAAGTTTGAATAACTCAATATCAGTTTAGATAGATTGTGCAGTTTGGAAATCCAATTCGGCAACCTATCTAATTGACCCCCAAGCCAGAGACTCTGCAGCTGAATTGGAGGGGAAAATTCTGATTCCAAATCAAGAATTTCAACCTGGTGATTGACTGAATAAACAAGTAGCGACTGCAGGCTAGTCATCTTCTCTAATACAGTGCATAGATACCCTCCTTGTTCTCTTTTCAAATTGCAGATCCCAAATTTCCTCGTTTTCGTCAACACTTGTAGGCCGTCATTGAGAAAGCTCACATCATCTTCCACTTTAATTGTAAACAATGTTTGTAAGAACTCCAAATGCTTAAAGCTGCCTTTTATCTTCAATCCAGTAGCGTATCCACCATGAGCCAAAAGATGTTTCAATTTAGGGAAATCGCTGATCTCAACTGGCAGCTCTTTCACCAAAGAGAATCTCAAATCCAAGGACTCCAGGTTATGGAGCTTTCCTATTGATCTTGGAAGTTCTTCTACATCGGTATTTCTTAAGTTCAAATACCTTAGATGTAGCAAATTTCCAAGTTCTTTGGGAAGGTGATCAATAGGACAGTCTTCAAAATCTAACGAAGTCAAAAGCTTGAATTTTGCAAATATTACTCGAACTCTGGCCTTCTGCAGCATTGCTTTGTCAAAGACCATAATAGAGCGAGTTTGAGACCTGGTGCTACTCTTTGGAGGGTTACTTCCTCTGTTGCTTATGGAGAGATGTCGTGCTATGCCTTCAAAAGTTAAGCAACTGCTGGAAACATGGCAGAGACTCAGTTCCTCTGACTTGGAAAGAATGACTTCAAGGACCATATCATGAACACGACATGTTTTGGGAACTCCTTTGACACCAACTTCATCCACTTGAACCAAACTTCGACAAATGAGCTCAATGAAGTATTCTTCTCCAACCTCCTCGAGTGTCATGCCCGGTTGTTCTTCTACTAGGCCATTAGCCACCCATAATTGAATTATTCTTCGACGTTTAATGGAAAAATCCTCAGGAAACATGCCAAAATATAAGAAACAAGATTTGAGGTGGTAAGGCAGATCACCATAGCTGAGAGATAAAATGCTAGTGACATTATTAATGTATGGATCACTTGTCATTGCAGAACCACCAAGGCCACCGATAACTTTTTTCCATTCTTGAACGCTCTTCTCTTTGGTTGCTAGAAGTCCACTAACAGCCACAATTGCTAGAGGCAATCCTCCACATCTTCTAACAATGTCGTGTGACAATTCCTCCAGATCTTTTGGACATTGCCCTTGAGATTGAAACCTGAATGCTTTTTTACAGAAGAGTTCCCATGCCTCTTTTCGAGGTAAAGGATCTATACGATGGACATGAACCGATGAAGATCCTCTACAAAATCTAGCAGCCGCCTCATTTCTTGTTGTAGCCAATATTCTACTGCCATTATCATGATCTAACAATGCGAGCTCCATGTTTCCCCAAAAGCCAATTTCCCATACATCATCAAATACAACAAAATATCGTTCTTGTCGTAACTTTTCTCTAATCTCCTCAATCAACTCCAGTGATGATTTGATGTCTTTAATCTCTGATGCTATCTCATGACGCGAACTGAATGTCTTAATCAAAGAAGCAATACGACGCAGGAGTCCATGTCGATGATCAGGATGTCTTGCCACATGCAACATGTAATCATCGATGACATCTTCAATGTGATGAGCTTCTTCTCTTATTTGGTTTACCAGTACTTTCACACCCTCACCGATGCCTTCTTTCCCAGCCTTTGAATCTGCATCTTTCAGGAAAGCACGAATGACTTCCAATTCATCTTTGACACCAACCAATTCATCATGGACGCCTTTCAATAGTTTCACTTCTTGTGTTAGCAACGGAAGCAAT
>Ga0307517_10000932_pt1 | contig 49707 bp, 48 predicted proteins | sample 23_EM_MG_FD_194515 | JGI IMG/M metagenome (GOLD analysis project Ga0307517, IMG submission 194515) | Populus trichocarpa ectomycorrhiza microbial communities from riparian zone in the Pacific Northwest, United States - 23_EM | ecosystem: Host-associated > Plants > Roots > Unclassified | place... | reverse complement strand
ATTACATCATATGACGTCACAATCGTGAGTCATGAAACCATCAACCAATCATAACATAACAATGACTCGCAAATGCATAGTCATGTGAGAACTATGAGTCAAGTAACGTCATAGTGTGAAATCCAACCTACCTTATGACTCATAAGTATGAGTCATGTGAAATCTGCCTTGCTTAGTCACGATTTGTGACAGAGGAAAGGGTTGTTGTTGTGTATGGATGTGAAAGGAGGGTATGAGAATGTGGGAGTGAATAAGGCGATGGAGAGATTGGAGAGTTTGGGAGTGGATGGATATATGGTAAGGTGGGTAAGTTCGTTTTTGAGGGAGAGGAAGGTGAAGGTGAATATAGGGGGTAGGTTGAGTGAGTGGGTGGAAATGAAGGGAGGAACGATACAAGGATCTCTGTTGAGCCCAATATTGTTTATGTTTATATTGGGGGGGGTATTGGAAGAAGTGAGAAGGGAAGAGGTGGAGGGTGTAAGTGTGATAGGGTGTGTGGATGATGTGGATTTTATGGTGGTGGGTGAAGACGAAGGGATGGTGGTGGAGAGGGTTAAGAGAATGGAGAAGGGATTGGAGAGGGGTTTGAAGAAGTGGAAGGTGGATGTGCAGGAGTTGAAGTTGGAAGGGTTATGGATGAGAAGAGATAGTGAGGAGTGGGGAAGGGAGGTGAGATGGCTGGGAGAAGAGATTAAAATGAAGGAGAGCATGAGAGTATTGGGGGTGTGGTGGCAGAAAAATGGAGGGTACGAGGAGCATTTAAAACAGAGGTTGATGATAGGGAGTAAGAGGTGGGAATTGATGATGAAGTTGTTGGGAAGAGGAGGAAGGGGTATGAGGGTTAAGGATTTGAAAAGGATTTGGAAGATGGTGGTGGGACAATCGGTAATGTACAGGATGGAATTATATTGGGATGGGCAAGAAAATTTAAGGAGGAGGTTGCAAGTGTGGATGAATAGAGGGATGAGGAGGATACTGGGTTGTGTAAGAACAACGCCGGTAGATGCAATGTTAGGGGAATTGGGAGAGAGGAGGGTGGAGTACGAATTGAACAGGAGAGTACAGAAGTGGGGGTGGAGGTTGTTGAGGAAGGGGAAGGGGAGAGATTTTGGGGAAGAATGGAGGGAAAGAGAAAGAAATGGGGGATGTTATGAAGGCGGATGGGTGGGAAGAATGATGAGAGGGGTTAAAAAATATAAGTTGGAAGGTGAAAGGTGGGAAGTTGAAGAGGAGAGAGAGGGTAAAGGGAAATGGAGGGTGGTAATAGGGAAAGGGAAAGAGGTGGTGAAGGAGAGGTGGTTGAAGGGGAGAGAGGGGAGAAATAAAGAATGGGTAGTGGCAGTTAGTGATGCGGGAGGGGAAGGGAATGGGATGGGAATAGGAGGAGGATAGTGGGAGGGAGGAGAGAAGAGAGGAAGTTGGAGTTTGAATGGAGGGTGGGGTTTGACGGTGATGATGGGAGAAATGTGTGGATTGAAGGTGGCGTTGGAGAGAGTAGAGGCGGAATACAGAGGGGAGAAGAGGAAGTTGATGGTGAGAGTGGACAATGTAGGGGTGTTGAAGTGTATGAGGAAGGGGAGAGGGTTGTGTAGTGAAGGAGAAAGAGATGTGAGAAGGGTTTGTTTGAGGATGGAGAGGAAGGGATGGGAAATTGTAATGGTATGGGTACCAGGTCATGTTGAGATTGAGGAAAATGAGGAAGCGGATGAGTTGGCGAGTGAAGGGAGTTGGGATGATGAGGAGATGGAAGAGTAGAAGGGGGTACTGGGATGGGGAAAGTGGGAGGAGAGAAGAAAGAAGGAGGAAAGTAGGAGGTGGAAGGAGTTTTGGATAAAGGAAAGGAAGGGGGAGGAATATTTTGGAGTAGGGGGAAGAGGGGAATTGGGACATGAAAAGGAGAGGTGGAAGAGTAAATTTTTGGTGTGGATGAGGACGAATCATGGAAGGATGGGAGGGATGAGATATAGGAAAGATGGAGAGAGGTGTGAGTGTGGAGGGAGGGATGATAGAGATCATTTGTTGCTATATTGCAAGAAATGGGAGAAGGAGAGGAAAGAGATGTGGAAAGGATGGTGGGACGGGTGGTTGGGTAATGAAGGGTGGGTGGAAATGGATAGGATGTTGTTTGGAGAGGAAGGAGTGAAGAGGATGTTGAAATTTGCGGAGGAGATAGGGTGGATGAAGTGGAAGTTTAAGAGTGAGATGGTAGGAGGGGTAGAAGAAAAGGAGGGAGAATTGTTGAAAGAGAGAAGGGAGGGGAGTGGAGGTTGGTTAAGGGAGAGGAGTGAGGCAAGGAGGAGAGAGATATTAAAAGGGGCGAGAGAGAGGGCGGAGAAGAGCAGGAGGAAAGTGAAGGATATGAGTTTAGAGGATAAGGAATTGAGGAAGGAGGCGGGGAGATTAAGGGAGAGGAGGTGTAGGGAAAATAAAGCGAAGAAAGAGGGAAGGGAAATAAGGAGTAAAATGAGCAAGGAGGAGAGAGAGGGATTGGAAGGAAAGTTGATAGAGAAAGGTGTGATTAGGAGGCAGAAGGGTATTATGAAGGGGAGGAAAGTTTTGGGCAGTGTGAGGAATATATAGAGTAGTGATGATGAGTTAGTGTCATGTCCTTTTGGAGTAATACGATACCATCCAATGCAAGTGGTATTTTCTTATTGTAAGAGAACATGGGAGTGGTTGATCAGGGTCACGCTTTAGAGTAGCTTAAGTACCCGAAATGGAAAAGGTTTTAAAAAAAAAAAAAAAAAAAAAAAGTATCAGAACATGAGACATTCAAACCGCCACACTAAATCTTGCCAGTCTCCTGCACTAGGATGACCCCTGTGTTCGGATACTTTTTTTATTTTATTTTATATTTTTTAAAACTTTTTCCATTTCGGGTACTTAAGCTACTCTAAAGCGTGACCCTAGTCTACTACCCCCTTCCACCTAAAAACGAAACCCACTATCCCCACCCGGCTTACTAAAGTCCACTCCCCCATCACCCCTACTCCCACCCACATCTTTCGGCTCGTAAAAGAAAGCATTAGCCTCCTTCTCAAACCTCGCCTCCTCATCTTCCGCCACCTTCACCTCCTCAGCCACCGCCTTCTCCTTCACCCACTTCTCCTTTCTTTCCTTCGTGCCCATTTCCTCCAACTTCCTCCTAATTATTCCCATCTCATGCGAAGTCACCTCCATCTTCGCATTCACAATTCCTTTCACCGCCTCCACCACCATATCCATCCTCTCCATCATCACCTTGCCCGACATAAACCTCCCCTTCTCACTCCTCTCCTCTATCACCTCCGCCCTGTCCCCAAACTTCTTCACCGCCTTCTCCCATCCCGCTGTCTTCCTCCTCGGTTGCACCGCCACAAACCTCTTCACCGAGCACCAATACCCCCCAACCCACAGGCCAGAACGGCATAGCTGCCCCATCACCTCCATTCCTCTCACCCTCGCCACCACAGTGGACGACAATCGCCCACCCACCTTTCTCTTCTCCAACTCTTCCTCACCCACCAACCAACGTGTTCCCTCACAAAACACTATTCCCGCCTCACGCAGTGCAACCTCCACTCCACCAATCCCCTCCTCCCACCGCACACCACCAATTTTAACCATTAATGGCATGCCATCCCACCTCTGTTTCTCAGGGTCAGCCGGGCCTCCCACCTTCCTTCTCTTTTCACCCACCGCCTGGGCCACGAAGTCCCCAAACACATCCTCTCCACGCTTCCTAGAGGTTTCCCTTGGATACCTCTCTTCTTCCGGGGAAGGCGTCCTGTAAGCAATCCGGGCTCTCTCAAACTCCTCATCACTCCTCCATATCCTATTCTCCCCATGCTTTATAGCCAGCTGCCTATAACTCTCCTCCGCCTCACTCAACCTCTTCCTCAAAAAAGCCTTCTCCGAAAGGAGGTCGTTGTAAGATCTGTGGGATGGCCGTGAAGCCATCTTGGAAGACTAAAGATCGGTGTTTATTGGTAGATACCCAAAAATGTGGGTTGTGTAACAAGGTTTAATTTCAATCGCTGGGGATGTAACGGCAACGGTGCTTGTGTTCGGATACTTTTTTTTTTTTTTTTTTTTAAAACCTTTTCCATTTCGGGTACTTAAGCTACTCTAAAGCGTGACCCTATCCTAACTACTCTTTATCCGCCACAATATCAAACCACACTAATGCCAAGCTTCAAGCCACACGCAAGCCCCGAGCCTATTCATGTGAGTCTTTTGCGCCCACGGTCACCGCCCACTGCGAATCCTAAGCCCCTCCTGACCCCGGTCAACCCTCAACCACTCGGCCCATATCCTCTACACCTATATCCACCCCTATATCCACTCCCATACGCACGGGCATAAGACCCTCTGGTACGGTAGGTATCCCCCACCATCCCATTGCGTTCTCCTACCAATGTCCTGTCAACAAACCTGTAAGCCCTCCTGACAAACAGGTCCGCCGGCACACCACTTCCTCTTCTCACCCCTCCCACTCTCTCCGCCATCATTATCCTCGGCCCCGCCGGCGCCCCACCCCTTGGCCCCGTTGGAACCACTCCACTCACCTCCTCATCACCCTCCCCCTCCTCACTCGAATTATCCACCCTCCTCCTCTTACCCTCCGACACCGGATAACCGATCGCCGAAGGTCCTCCCTCCTCATCCACCACCAGCGCCACTCTTGACTCCGCCTCACTTGGCTTCGCCACAGACGCCACCCTCACCCCCGCCACATTTGCCAAAGCTATAAAAGCCTCAGCCACATTTTCCACTACTACCGACTCTTCGGGCTCAGCCGCAACTAGCGGCTCAGGCTCCTCAACCCTTTCAGACGAAGCCACCTCAGAATCAACCGCCACCTCCTCTTTTTTCAACCTATCCACCTCTTTCTGCAGTCCATGATTCCTCTTCGACAAGAGGGAAACATGGTGTCGCAACTTAGAGACATCCTTCTCCAAGTCCATAATTTTTTGTAAGGCGGCCGTAGCCGTCAAACCCGCCTTAGCAACCTTGGTCGCCGAAAACGTTGTAGAACCTCGCTTAACCATCTTTACCGATATCGGGCAGTTGACGGGTGATGGAGGTGATAAAATAATAGATGGAAGAGATAAATCTATCTTCCAGTGATGAAATTAGAATAAGGGTTGGATTCCTTAAACTAAAGACTTGAAGCCGACGAGAAGAGGGGTTCAAGGATCTCGATTGGTCAAAACCAGAAATATGACAAGTCAACTGAGTTGAAATTTCAATCGCTGTGGTTGTAAGAGACGTGGTGGATGTGTTCGGATACTTCTAGCCTGTCACTTGTATCTTAAGCGAGTGATGTTGTTTTGTCCTTAAAAGCGCTTCTCAACCCATGCTGTAGTAATAGCCTTGGTCTTTCCTCACGAAAACCTCCCTATTCATTTTTTGCCATGTCCCTGCTTCTCTTTTAACGCATGTTCCATCTTCTAAAGCCCTTTTTGTTACGGCCGAGGAAAGATGCTACTCTTTAGATCTACCGTTTGGATTTTTGCAGCTTTGCTATCCTTCACTTCATTGGTGCTTAGCAGGGGTGTTGATCCAATTGAAGATTTTTGTTCCCTAACCGCGTATATGAGTAGGGCTCCCTCCAACCTGCTGGGGGGCTTTTATTCGCTTTTTGTTGACCGAAGGTTGGAGTATGTAGTGGCCCAGAAAGATGGTATTCTTTATATCGTGGGAGGATACATGTTATATTCTTCGGCGTACTCCAATTATAATGGCCCCAGTTCGTACATCCTTCTGATGCGCAGCCTTCGTCTCCTTACCCAAATTAACGTTCCACAATATGTTTAGATACGGTGCTTCGGTGATTAAATGTGTCAAAGAGTTTCCGAACTTCTCTAGATAGTGTCAATTACGTTCAAACGGAACAAGTTCCAGCCACAATACCTAATTTTGAAGGTGCTGCCTTGTTCGCTACCGAAGCCGGTTTTGATCTTAGCCTTGGGTGCTGGGTACCCCCCAACAGCACCATTTATGGAAAGAAGGAGGCTCCCGTTGAGGACAGGAAATGGCAATATGAGATTGCAACTCAACGATGGACCGATGCGGGGATAACCCTAAGGAATTGGTTTCAAACGAACTCTCCGAGGAGGATAGTTAGTTCAATGACAGTATGGATTCCGTCATTGAAGAAGGGTTTTGTTTTCGGTGGTAATTTTGTCTGGGCAAATGAGACATCGCTCCAGATAGCGGGCTTCGAGGAGCATAACGGCCTAATCGCTTATGACCAAGTTACTAATACCTGCACAAACGAAACTACACCACTTGGAGGAATAACTGAGGGAGGCCTGGTGCATATCACGACAGCTACAGATGAGGTCTTGATTCAGTTTGGTGGAAGGTCTGAGTTCGCCACCCGCCTGGCCTGTCGCCGCTCCATCTATTGAATTCCCCCACGTGAAATACTGATAGTATCGGGTAGAGAAAAATTTCCGAGATCAACATCTACAGCACAATCCGATCAAAGTGGTATACCCAAAATCTACCACCAGATGCCGTAGTACCAACTCTTCGATTCGCACTCTGCACTGCTCTCAAATCAGCTTCGGATGGTTCTAGCCATCAAATCTATATTATGGGGGGGTTGAAGCTGGTACTTCAATCGATACGGGAGGTCCAACCGCCCAGTCCATCTGGGTTCTCTCTATCCCAAGCTTTGAGTGGGCCCAGCTCCAAGTTGCGGCAAAGGCCACCCCAGCGGACCCGAGAGGGAGGATTGCACCAAACTGTCAAGCTATTGGAGAACACTATATCTTCTACTACGGCGGAAGGAACGCTCTGAGTTACTCCGGTACTATTACCTGCGATAAAAAGGCAAATGCTGGATTCTTATTCGATATCAACACATTAACATGGACAGACGAGTTTACACCGAATGAGGGAACATACGAAATTCCTCCCAAAATTATTGGACTTATTGGTGGCGAGTAAGTTCAGCTCCCCAAAACCCGGCAAATTGTCCGCCAAGAATGAGCACTAATCGCCTAGTAGTAAAAACGGAGGCTCGGCCAAAAAGGCGCCAACTAGGGGCTGGAGCGACCCAAATCTGGAAATCATAATGACACGAAAGACCCCCACCACAGCCGGGAATTCGGGAACTGGTGCAAAGGCTGGCAGCAACAGCGGCACGAGCTCACCTAACGGATCGGGCTCCAGCTCGAGCTCATCTAAAAAGAACGTTGGGGCGATATCCGGGGGCACAGCGGCAGGTGTAGTGGTTGTGGCACTCGGAATTTTGGGTGTAATTATGTTTCGTCAGCGCCGCCAGAGGAGGAAGCCGCCGCGTTCTCCGGTCGACGAGGGTAGAGTGCACATACCTGTAGTAGAATTGCCCGCGGGGGGGCTATACACTGGACACGGAAATGGGGAGAGGACAATACAGAGGTAGCGGGGAAGAAAAAGAAGGATGATGGGGAAAAAAGCACATATTCGCCATTATTCATTCATCCCCCCCTTTTTTTCAGCAACCCATCGAACCGGCACTCTTCAGGAAAAAATACACCCTTCCGGTACTCCTCTGTTAATCCACTCATTCAACTTATCCTTCGCTCTCTATTCAGGACATACACTGCCCGCTCTTTCACTCTCGCATTTTTTTTATTCGGCGGGAACGGAGAGTGATACCATATCTCCATGACAAATTACTTCTACCAGTAATATAATAGTGAGTTACAGTTATGGGTATCACTTCCGAGTATCGAAATGATGTTTCCATTGGAGCAATAAAAAAACAAATATCGCCTCCCCAGGAGTGAATTGGTGTTTCCTTTTTAGTGGCAAATATAAAAACTGCTTCTGCTCTTACCTCTATTTCTGTTCTTAGATTTGGTCCTTTTATATAGCCCCAACGCATAACCTCACCTGCCCGACCCTCCTATCAGTAGGTATTCTACACCAGAGAGAATGCCACATTCACTAGCTACTATTCCCTGGCGTGACTGTCGTATAAACGCACTCCTTGGACTATATCTCTTGTAACCTGCGTTATTGCGTTGCTCATAGGGTCTGCAACGAGAACGCAGCACTTCGATTAGCAAAGTTAGAGTGAAGCCCGAACACCTTTTGCACCTTCATCTGCCGTGGCACATAGCCGCTATTGGAAAGGTATAGTATCTCTCTCTCTGAGAATTCAAGTATGATAACAAGTCTCGCAATGGGCCGGCCCGGGCCGCAAATTCTTAAGCCCGGCCCAAACCCGGCCCAAGCCATGGCGGGCCCGACCCGAACCCGACCCGACCCAAAAAAGCCCAAACTATTCATGAATAGGGATTAATCCAATTCTATATAAAGATGTTAACTATTTTAACTTTAGTACTTGACAGACTTTCAAGCTGCATTGATAGTTCAGTATCAAGACTTGCGGTATTCGGAAATCTTGTTCGTCAACAGGGATCACTTGTCGGGGGTCAAGGTTCGGCTACGCGACTGGGATGAAAAGGGGTAATTAAAAACGTGAGGCAGAAAATTTCCCAACAAAATACCAGCTTGGTGATGACACAAGTCCTAGGTTCACAGCAATTTGGAAGATATGAGTGGTATATTGTGATTTGATAAACAAAAGTGACAATTCTTCGGGCTTTATTTCGGGCTTTTTCGGGCTACCCGGGCTTACCACTTAGGCAACCCGACCCGGCCCAAACCCCTTGACCCCCGGCCCGGCCCAATCAGCCCGGGCCCAATCCCGAGGCTTGGTATGATAGGACACCTCGAAGTCAGACCCACCAGTATTGTTGTTCTCAAGTCCTGGCCATTGTGAGAACTCAACCCATGAAGGGCAGGACGCGAGTTGATGCTTTCAGCCCTTCCATGTAAGCCCTCATTTAGCTGTTGTAGGAGCCAAATCTATTGAGATAGCATCCCTGTTTAAAGATACCTCTGACTATGCTTCCCACAGCCCCGTGTGGGCCTCCATATTTGGGCCCAGTATTTAAGATCCATGTGATTGTTCCTAGGTAACTTGAATTAACCTAGAAATTTAATTAACGCATCCAGTCGTCGTAAACGTTAAGGTTTGTACTATGTAAATTAGGCAATAGTGTCCGTTTCACAAACCACAGCCAATGTAATGGCAGCGCCCCGGTACAAGTATATAAAGAAAGTTTGGAAGTCTGAAGTCTGAAGCCAAGTCCGAAGGGAATAAAAATCGGTAAAAAGAAAGAAAAGGTCCGAAGCCCTGGTATCCTGATGCATAAAATGGCATGAGCTTTTGTTCAACCCAACAGTCATGGGAAAAAAAAAGATCATCCCAACACCCGGGAACATTAGAATCCAACCAAAGACCAGCCATACGACATGCAAGCGCATACCAAAGAAAGAATAGCGAGAAGGCTGCACATGCTCCACCTTGCGCAGAAATAGACGGGAGTCTCGTACTGCACACCAAGTCCGTTGCAACCTAAGTTACCCTGCAGCGACAATCATCCGAGATGGAAGCAGTTGACCCCCACAATCCCAGCCCAACTCTCCATTCATAAGCACTGACCGATCTATTGCCTGCACCATTGCCTGCTCTTACATGAACTGGAATTGGGAATGGACGATTGAATGATAATCGTTCTGCTATTCCTGGTAACGCAAAAAAAGGGTTGCGAAGGGTAGCACCTCGGTATTCATTTCAAACTCTCGAGGACCTCGGTGCACACAATCAGAGGTTTGGCAAGGGAGCCTATCCTTTTACCAGAGCAGTGAGTTCTAAGCGAGACTTGACTTGAGCATACTGGGACTTCATGCAAGGGCTCGTAGAGGCATTGTGGTGGTGGTGATCGGTGCTTTGTGTACTTTATTTCGGATGTGAAGTTTTTTTTTTTGTCGATGGTTTCAGTGCTGCAAAACCCATGCGATTTTGTCCCTCCAGTGCAACCGTGCTGAAGGCAACTTTAGAGAAAAACAAGGAATACCTAATGACAAACTTCCCTCGCAAATATTCGCCAAGAGCTCCAACTCACTTGTGCGTGGGGTGCCGTCACTCTAACCACCAAGACAATCGTTCAAAATATTCTCCCTTTGTTGAATCACTTGCATGCCATAGTGCCTGGGTTGAATGCGGCTCAGGCGCCACATTGAATGGCACTATCCGTAAAGAACTCTTCTTTCTTGTTGTACCAGTTATAGGCAAGAAGTATCCGAACATGAGACATTCAAAGAGCCATACCAAATCTTGCCAGTCACCTGTACCAGGATGACCCCTGTGTTCGGATACTTCTTTACTCCTTGCCTGTTACCTGTAGTTTACTTTAGGTGTTGCAGCGTTAAGCCATGCTGAAAATTTATGCTTTAGGTGGGGGATAATGACCTCTGCTGGTTGCTAATATGGTGGGGGGCGTTTCTAGACCCGATTTCCGCAGAGGTAACTTTCAAAAGAGCAAGGAGCTCCTTTCTGCCGCACTGCAACGGTCTTAATTAGGTTGTGTCTCCAGTGCACTAGAGAGAAATGGCTGGCGTCTACTCGCTGTGGCCTAAAACCAGCTGGTATTGAATACACCCAAGGATTTGCCTAGAGCCTTGAAATATTGATAGCAGCAATAAAAGCTGATTACACAACTGTCAGGCCATTAAAAGTAGGCGTTTTCTCTAGGGAGAGCCTTTATAACCCACCTGGGGTCGGTCGAATATGATGCCTAGTCACAAGTGGTGGTGACTGCGATCTCGTTGACATATTGACTGGGGGGGGTTACTCTTTGATACCTCGGAGGTGCTTCTCAAATAATCCTGCGGCATTCCACTGCCTCAATACTTCATAAAGAATAAAATTCACTTGCCCCTCCTCCATGCTTATACCCCCCCACTTAAGCCCACCTTCCATCATTGTTTAATATTTTTCTGGCTTTTCCCACAGCTGAGGAAATATGCCACTTCTTACATCTTGTGTTTGGCTTCTTGGAGCATTGCTGTCCTTTTCTTCAGTAGCGCACAGCAGGGATGCTAATCCTACTGAAGATTTTTGTTCCTTAAGTGATCATATGAGTAGGACTCCCTCCAACTTGCTAAAATTCTTTCATTCGCTGTTTACTGACCAAAGGGTGGTGTATATAGTTGCCCAGAAGGATGGTATGCTTTATATTGTTGGAGGGCGGATGGTGTATCCTTTTGTGTACTCTACCTACAATGGCCCAAGTTTGTCCCTCCTGCAAACGTACAACCTTCTCCCCTTCCTAACTAATGATTAGTCTATGTTCCTAGATCCGGTACTTCGGTCACTAAATATATCGAAGAGTTTCCGCACTTCTCTTGACAGTGTCAATTACATTCGAACGGAAGAAGTTCCAGGGGCAATATCTGGTATTTTTGATGCTGCGTTCATCCCTACAGAAACTGGGTTTGACCTCACGTTTGGGGCATGGGGGACATACAACAGTACAATTTATGGAAAAAAGGATCCTCCCATCGAAGACAAGAAATGGCAATATGACATTGCAGCTCGACGATGGACGGATACAGGAATAATATTAAAGAACTGGTTCGAGATGAACACCCCAAGGAAGGTATCTAGTTCAATGACATCATGGATTCCATCATTGAGGAAAGGTTTTCTTTTTGGTGGCAATTTTTTCTCAATAAACGGAACATCGAAGGTAACAATGCTAGAGGAGCATAACGGCCTGATCACTTATGACCAGGCTACCAATACCTGGACAAACGAAACCACCCCATTTGGGGGAGTAGCTGATGGAGGCTTGGTGCATATCACAACAGCTACGGATGAGGTCTTGATTCAGTTTGGTGGAAGATCCGAATTGGCCAACCTGGTAGGTCGCAACATCTATTGAATTTCCCCACGTAAAATACTGATAGCATCCGGTAGAGAAAATTTTCCGAAATCAATATCTACAGCACAAACCTGTCAAAATGGTATACCCAACATCTACCGCTTGATGCTCTAGTGCCGGATCCTCGATTCTCATTCTGCACTGCTCTTAAATCAGCTTCGGATGGTTCCAGCCATCAAATCTACGTTATGGGGGGCGTTGAGGCTGGTATATTAGGGCTTACTATCGGAGGTCCAACCGTTGGATCCATCTGGGTTCTCTCGATTCCAAGTTTTGAGTGGGTCCGGCTGCCTGCCACGTCAAAGACCCCAGCTACTGACCCGAAAGCCAGGATTTCACCAAAATGTCAAGCTATTGGAGAACACTACATCTTCTACTATGGCGGACAGAGCACCCCGCGTTACTCCAGTAACAGTACCATTGCCTGTGATAAGAAGGCAAATGCCGCATTCCTGTTCGATGTCAACACTTTAACATGGACAAACGAGTTTACGCCGAATGAGGGGACCTACCAGATTCCGTCGCAGGTTGTTGATCTTATTGGTGGCAGGTAAGTTATCCGACACCCTAAAATACCGTAGATGGTGTACCCAAAGTGAAAACTAATCACCCAGTAGTAAAAATGGAAGTTCAACAAAGAAAACCCCAGAAAAAGGCTGGAGCGACCCAGATCTTGAAACTATAATGAAACTAAAGCCTGTCAGGACTGTAGTTCCTGGGGACGGAGGGGACCCTGCCTCCGGCAAGGGGGGCTCGGCCGACAACAAAGGCACAGGCTCAGGAGACCATCCGGTATGCTGCTCACACAAAATCAACCGTGGAGTGATAGCCGGGGGTACAACAGCAGGGGTAGTGGTTGTGGTACTATGCATCTTGGGCGCAGTGATGCTTCGCAAGCGCCGTCAAAGGAGGAAATCTGAGTGTCTTCAAGTCAGTCAGGACAGAGCCCGCCCTGAAGAATTGAGTGCGGGGACATATACTGGACATGGGGGTGAAGGGAGGCAGTACGACCATAGCCAGGAGGGAAAGGATTCGAAGACTCCCGATTTCCTCCCTTGATGGCGCTTGCGAAAGAAAAGAAAGTAAGAAACCTCATTAACGATTGTTGGTTCATGGTTTTTTCCCTCCTATAAATCCCCCCCCCCTCCAGTTCGGAAATGAAATACCCTTCTAGCAGTTATCTATTTACCCACACACCTACTTTCTCCTTCACTTCCTACCCATAAGACACGCACTGCCTGCTTACCAATCTCCAATTTTTCTTGCTTTTCACAGGAGCGGGCGGAGAAAGCCACCATATTCCCATAATAAATTGCATTCTTCTACGGGTATTATAATTTCAAGTACAATTATTACTTGCAATTACTAAGTCGATCTTTCCTTCCAAGCGATGAGCACGGATATCACTTCCAAGGAGTGAAATTATACGGTACGATATCTCGTCTTTGATGGTATAATAATCCAGGTAGTAGGGTTGTGTTAGGAACAGTGGGGAGCGCAGGCAACCCGAAGCGCAAGTGTGATGGAGGAACACTGAAGTGTGGACGAGCGAACGTTCTAGGGCACGAGCGGATATAGGGTTATACAAGGGTCAAGGATAAAATAATCGTACGCTGCATAACTAAAAATTTAATGTTAGTAGTATCATAATAGTACACATAAGAAACACAACCCTGATGGGACCTCTATTTCCTCCTGCCTTGATCAGTTTTAACAAGATATAATTAACAGAGAGGTACCTGGCCTCTTGTTGAATACCTCAATTAAAAAAACCATTCTTTATAGGCTGATGTTAGGCAATGGAAAGCTTGCATTTCTAGACAAGCTAGTTGCTGTGTATGATAGCACTAATTTTGACCAAAATCAACATCAATACCCCTGCTCCGTACCACTATTTTATCCCTGACCCTTGTACATGCAGAGTTTTCACTACTTAAGGTGACCTTTCGCTAACCGGTAATAGCAACCTCCATAGAGAACCGGCGCCACGACACCCTTCTCCTATCGCCACACCTACACAATCGTGCAACCACCTCCATCAGTTTTAAGTACGGTAGCCAACGCAAAAATTGCTTCTGCTACTACCCCTCTTTTAGTTCTTAGGCCTTGACCTGTCACCCGACTCGCACCTCCAGAAAGTGCGAAGCTATGATATGATGCAAATTTTTATTGATGTGCTAAGGGCACAATTGTGGGGGGGCTAGTCGCTAAGGGGGAATACGGCAGTTCCCGGCGCCTTATAACCGGAGGGATGGCAACCACAGCAGCAGTTCCTTCGATTGCCGGGAGTTCGGAGGACGCCACAATTGAAGCCGCTCCTGACCCTCTACTCGAGTATAGTACGATAACTGCAGTACCCCCCATGGTTCCAGACCCGTAGGATTAACCTCCGCATCCGCAACTTCATCAAGGCCGAGACCCTCTAGCCACTATCCCCCCCGACTGCCTCCCCGCAAGCCTGTTGCGCTGCAAGCAGTGGACTCCACCGGCGCATTAATAGGAAAATGCGGTTTCCCCTCCGAATCGAGCACTCCCCTCTCCATCCCCTCCAAACGCCCGATCACCCCGGCACCTCCCCTGTCATGCTGCCCCTCCTCCGCGGCGCTGCTCTGCATAGCGATGTAGTGCCAAGGTGGATGTGCTGTTGTGGCTGCAGCACCCTCATCTTTGCACCGCGCAAGACACAACAATGAGAAGCCTCCACCACGGCAACTGCCTTGCTTTCCTCTTGGGCCCACAGTTCAGTGCTCTGGTTGAGCGCCCAGCAATCAGCCCTTGGCCCGTTGAAAATCCTGCTTCCACCCTTCTTTTTGTCCTATCCTTGCCGTACTCGAAATCCACTGAGGCCTAGCCCACACGAGACATCATCAAGGACACTACTGACACCTCATAGCCATAGCGCTCGTACTCGAGTACAGGAGATTATTCTGGCAAAAGCCGAAGTCGCCCGTGGCGAGCGCAAGGGATCCGTAGGCACATAAGTAGCGGGCATCCGCCTGCACCCAAAAATGGCCAGAGCAATGGATGATATATCATACAGTACAATGCCTTAGGTCACTTTCCGATCCCCACACCAAAGGACAAAAAACCACGAGTTTTAATTGAAAGGCTTGATATTTCCATTATAGAATGAAATGGTTGCTATCATCTTTCTTGAAACCTCTTGAAATTTCTTACAGTGGTAGTGTTGAGCGATGAATTTCTTGGGATGGCTGGTTTTGGCGTAAAATAGCCAATAGCCCGAGTTTCCTGTCACCACACTCTATTTGAAAGGGCCTCGCCGGCCAGTGGCGCGAAGGAGGGCTGGGTGAATGGGTGCGGAAGTTGGGCTTTCTGGGATAGGATGGTTTGCTCGAGCTATCCATGCTGCGCGGGGAAGTGCAGTAGATCGAGAATGTTGTTGGAGCAGCTAAGGCATTGGGTGGGCAGGCAATGCTCTAGTCAGCTTGGGCGGCGGCCCTAGGGCTTGTATTGCAGAAATTATGCGGCATTGGGGAGGTTGAGGAAAGTGTCGATCGGATAGATTGGAAGAGATATCCTTTGACTGGAATGAGTCTTCGCTCTGGAGTTTATTTATTTATTTATTTATTGAGCATGGTTGTGGAGCAGTTACTCAAAGTTAACAACTAAAATATATCTTGCCTGTTCTGGTTGATAGGTTCCTACAGTTGTAAAACAATCGGAATTATCAATACAAACCGGAAACCTTGTCTCTTTCTCAGAGAATTCAAGTAGGATATCCCGGGGTCAGACCCACCAGTACTGTTGTTCTCGCGTCTTGTTCATTGTGAGAACTCAACCCATGAACGGTAGGATCCGAGTTGACCCCTTCAGCCCTGCAACGTAAGTCCTCAGTTATCTCTAGTAGGAGCTCAATCTACCGAGATAGGAACCCTGTTTAAAGATACCTCTGACTATTGCCTCCCACCGCCCCGCGCGGGGCTCCACGCAATTGCCCAATATTATGATCCATGCGATTGTTCCTAGGTATGATAGCTTGAATTAATCTAGAAATTCCATTAACTTATCCAGTCATCGTAATTTGCTAAGGTTTGTACTTGTAAAACGGACTGCTATTGTTTGCCGTGGGTGCATCGCCTAGAGCCTCAATTTTTTGGTGGTACGCAAATAAAGTCCGTTTCACAAACCCCAGCCAGTAGATTGACGGCGCCCCGGTATATAAAGCAAGACAAAGAGTCGGAAGTCCTGTTACGGTTCAAAATTGACTTTATTAACTTGCTGTTTTTCTAGCTTATCTGTGATTAACTTTTACTAAATAGATAGTTAGTCACGATCCTGGCTTTGGGAGGTTTCATGATTCTGCAGGGGTGGCTGTTGCCTAGGCTTGGCGGACCAGGGTTTATGTAAGTTACGGTAGTTTCTTTCACTTCTCTCAAACTTTCCTTCCTTCTTTTCCCTCACCACCCACCCACCACCGCGACGAAGAAGTGGCAACGAGGATCGTGTGGTTTGAAGAAGGAAAATTGGACTTGTACTTAGCTAGTCCGACAACCTGCTGGGTTGGGCTTTCTTAGTGACGGGAATTTTCTGTTTTTGTGCGGTTTGCTGGGTTGGTTTTGCGACTTAGTTTAGTGAATTCAAATTGATCGTGACCGGTGTGGTTTTGTTTTCTACTTGAGTGTGCTTTGAAAGTGACAGTTGTTTTCCCGTACTTCCCCCCTGCTGTGAAGTAGATACTATTCCACCGATTTTCTTGTTTTCAGTCCGAAGCCAAGCCCGGAGAGAATAAACATCGGTAAAAGAGACAAAAGGTCCAAAGCCCTGGCAACTGTGCCGAAGGCAACTTTAGAGAAAAACAAGACTTCCTGTTCCAAATTCCAACCCCTAACTCCCACTTCTACGTAGGGCACCGTCACTCTAATCACCAGGACTGTTGTTCCGAATATTCCACCTCGGTCAAACCACTTGCATGCCATAGTGTCAGAGTTGAATGCGGCCTAGGAGCCACATTGAATCGCACAATCCGTAAAGAGCACTGCTCTCTTGCTAGTTTACTTTAGGTGGTACGGCGTTAGGTCATGCTAAAAATTTGCGCTTTTAATAGAAAATAATACCCTCTTCTGGCTGCTAATATTCTGGGGAGTTTTTAGACCCGATTGCCGCAGATGTAACTTCCAAGGGAGCAAGGGGGGGCCTTGTGCTGCACTGCAGCGATCTTAATTAGGTTGCGCCTCCAGGGCACTAGAGAGCAACGGCTGGTGTCTACTTGCGGTCGCCCAAGTTTTGTAAAACGGGCTACTATTGCATACAGCCAAAGGCTTGTCTAGAGCCCTGGAAGGGTTGGTGGTGTGCGATAAAAGCCGATCACAACTGTTAGGCGATTGAAAATAGCCGCTTCCTATATGGAGAGTCTTCATAACCCACCCGGGATCGGTCGAATGTAATGCCTAGTCGCAAGCGTGGTGACTGCTATCTCGTTGGTATATTGACTGAGAAAAGTTACTCCTTGGTACCTTGGAAGCTCTTCTCAAACAATACTGTGTCATTCCACTGCCTCAATCCTTCCCGACCAAAATATTCTCTGCCCTCACCCAGCCATTCTTCCACACCCCCTCCTAAGCCCAAGTTCGATTATTGTTTAATCCTTTTCTGCCTTTCTCATTACGGCTGAAGAGAGATGAGGCTTCTTACATCTGGTGTTTGGCTTGTTGGAGCATTGCTGTCATTTTTGTTAGTACTTGTAGTGCACAGCCGGGATGCTGATCCTACTGAAAAATTTTGTTCATTATATTCACATATGAGTAGGGCTCTCTCCAACTGGCTAAGATTTCATTCGCTGTTTACTGATCAAAGACCGAAGTATATAGTGACCCAGAAGGATGGTATGCTATATATTGCTGGAGGGCGAATGGCGTATTATTCGGAGTACTCGAATTACAATGGCCCGAGTTTGTCCCTCCTGCGGATGCACAACCTTCTCCTCTTCCTCCTAACTAACGATTAGACAATATTCCTAGATCCGGTACTTCGGTCACTGGATATATCGAAGGGTTTCCGCACTTCTCTTGATAGTGCCAATTACATTCGAACAGAAGAAGTTGAAGTGGGAATATCGGGTGTTTTTGATGCTGCGTTCTTCCCCACGGAAACTGGTTTTGACCTTACTTTTGGGGCATGGCGGTTATACAACAGTACAATTTATGGAAAAAAGGATCTTCTCATGGAGGACAAGAAATGGCAATATGACATTGCAGCTCGACGATGGACGGATACAGGAATAATATTAAAGAACTGGTTCCAGATGAACGCTTCAAGGAAGGTATCTAGTTCAATGACATCATGGATTCCATCATTGAAGAAAGGTTTTCTTTTTGGTGGCAGTTTTTTCTCAATAAACGGAACATCGCTCAAGGTAACAGAATTAGAGGAGCATAACGGCCTGATCACTTATGACCAGGCTACTAATACGTGGACAAACGAAACCACACCATTTGGGGGAATATCTGAGGGAGGTTTGGTGCATATCACGACAGCTACGGATGAGGTCTTGATTCAGTTTGGTGGGAGGTATGGGTTTTCTACCAGCCTGGTATGTCGCTTCATCTATTGAATTTCCCCACGTAAAATACTGATTGTATCCGGTAGAGAAGGTTTTCCGAGATCAATATCTACAGCACGAACCTGTCGAAATGGTATACCCAGCATCTACCGCTTGATGCTCCGGTGCCGGATCCTCGATTCGCATTCTGCACTGCTCTTAAATCAGCTTCGGATGGTTCCAGCCATCAAATATACGTTATGGGGGGCCTTGAGGCTGGTCGATTAGGACATGCTACTGGAGGTCCGACCGTTGGATCCATCTGGGTTCTCTTGATTCCAAGTTTTGAGTGGGTCCGGCTGCCTGCCACGTCAAAGACCCCAGCTGCCGACCCGAAAGCCAGGATTTCACCAAAATGTCAAGCTATTGGAGAACACTACATCTTCTACTATGGCGGGAAGAGCACCTCGAATTACTCTGGTAACTCTACCTGTGATAAGAAGGCAAATGCTGCATTCTTGTTCGATGTTAATACTTTGACATGGACAAATGAGTTTACGCCGAATGAAGGGACCTACCAAATTCCGTCGCAGGTTATTGATCTTATTGGTGGTTAGTAAGTTATCCGGCACGCTGGAATACGGTAGACAGTGTACCCGAAGTGAAAACTAATTACCCAATAGTAAAAATGGAGGCTCAGCAAAGAAGGCCCCAGCCAAAGGCTGGAGCGACCCAGATCTTGAAACCATAATGAGACTAAAGCCTGTCAGGACTGAAGTTCCCAAGAGCGGAGAAAGTTCGGCCGACGGCGGAGGCACAGGCTCACAAGATCATCCGGTATGCTGCCAACACAAAATCAACGGTGGAGTGATAGCCGGGGGTACAACAGCAGGGGTAGTGGTTGTTGTACTAGGAATCCTGGGGGCGGTGATGTTTCGCAAGCGTCAAAGGAGCAAATCCGAGCATCCTCAGCGCCCTGCAGAATTGCCCACGGAGGTGACATATATTGAACATGGGGCAGAGGGGGGCCATATCCCGGAGGGAAAGGAGGGGGAGGGGGTGCAATGAAGAGAGAAGTAGGAAGACCCATTCGCGATTATTAGTTCATAGTTGTTGTTTTTTTAGAATCCACCCCCCTCTAGTTACGAAAGAAATACTCTTCTAGCAGTTATCCATTCACTTACTCTCTCTTTGACTTTCCACCCATAACGCACGCACTACCTACTTTCCAATCTCCAATTCCCCCCCCGCCTTTCGCAAGCGGGGACGGAGAGTGCCACAATACCGGTACTCCTATAATGAATTACGTCCCCCTACGGGTACTATAATTGTAAGCACAATTATTACTAGAAATTACTAAGTGGATCTTTCCTTTCGAGCGATGAACATCGATATCACTTCTCAGGAGCGAAATTATATCTTGTTTTTGACGGTATAATAATCCCAGTAGTAGAGTGTTTTATTAGGAGCAGAGAGGAGCGCAAGCAACTGGAGAACGTTCTAGGGAATCAACGAATGTATAGGTATATACATGCAGAGTTTGCACTACTTAAAGTGACCTTTAGCTATACAATAGCAACCTCCATAGAGAATAGACACCACGACAGCCTTCTCCTATCACCCCGCTTAAACGATCGTACCACCACTTCCATCGGTTTTAAGTTGCCAACGCAAAAATTGCTTCTGCTACCACCGCTCTTTCAGTTCTAAGACTTTTGTTCATCACTCGATTGGCATTTCTGGAAGAGTGCGAAGCTAGTTCTTTCGTTTACATTTTATCAAAATAGTTGTAGCTATCGCACTTGTCCGTGTGAAGGATTGGTAACAATAGGAGGACTCGATACAGTTTAAGATTGTAGAAGTTTATTCCAAGCTTGCGCATTCTCTCAAAGTGAAAGGAAATCCACCCCCGTTATATACACATCGGATGTTAAACGGTGCTTACCCATGCCTAAGGAAACTCCTAGAATCCACTAGAGCATACAAGACTCTTCTCGCTTAGGATAAGAAATCGTACATTTTAACATTTTAGGATAATGTACTCGTACAGTACTCAGGTGCAGAATAGAGATTTTGGGGGGGCGACAACCAATAACCGCCAGTCACTAGCCAGGCTTTTTCATAGAAACCATGGTGATGCGAGCTTTGGGAATCTAAAATCAACCATCATGAACCCCAATTTCTTCAATTATTCCCTTCCTTGGAAGACTTTCTGAAACTTTGTTCATCTGAATGACTGTTATTCACAAGAGGAGAATCATCATTTTTTCATGCATAATTGTAAATATTGTGCTGGATTGAATAGTAATTCATAATATCGTGGTTGGCATCATGAGAATTGTTGAGAAAGGACTTGCCGGTGGCGAGCAATTATTGCTTGTCACTCGTTCCGAATTTGTAATCCGTGTCGGAGTAGGGAAATTCGGCCTCATTGTATTAATACTTGTGGATGATACCGGGGGTAGCAAACATCTCGTAGATGCCGAACTGTGCTTAATCTCCCCATAGGACAGGTTTGCCAGTCCCGGCCCAATTAATCCTTGTCATTAGTCCGTTTTGAATTAGACGCCAAGTCTTGAACCACGACATTCTCGTGAAACTCATAAATTTTTGACGGAAAACTGATGGCGTCCTCAGCCGGAATTATCACTAAGAGTATCCCCTGAGCTTAGACATCAACCCGAACCTCGGACTGGAGAACAAGAGTTCCAACCGGAAGAGAAAGGTGACGAAAAAGCCTCAATCGCCGGGATTTATGCTAACACAATCCCAACTGAGCGCGATAACTGCATCGCAGTGGTAGTCCTATCCACAGCTGCCGAGCATGCGCAACTACTAAGGCGATACTGCTATAACCTCACACCCCCCCCAGCTCGCACTTTCCATACTTCTACCGACAGCCAAGATTGATATTTAAACATTGTGGACTTGTAAATTTGCATTTTCCCAACTTTCCTCCCAATACGGTCCCGGAGTAGCGTATTCTAGATCAGGGCCGTAATATATTAATACTAATAGTTGCAGTTTTCTATGCAGCTAGGATTTCTGGCTCATCAGCAGTGGTGGGTTTAGGAGGCTAGTGTATAATGACAGTTCATCAGGTTACTGCCTTGACGCTAATTTAATTCCTCCTGAGTGCCGCATGGCTGGGGATAACTTACCAGGTGGGTAAAGTACGCTGAATCGAACTTGTTTATTTTGGTAGGGATTTGGCAGGGTGTTCGGTGGGATTGGAGATATTTTCAGGTGCGGATTATTAATTCGAGGGTTAATTGATGCCAGGAATAATATCATCTCAGAATGGCAATATCTAGTGTCGATTTTCTTTTCATGGTGGCTCCGAGAACGCCTAATACACTCGGTCCCCCAATATAGGAAAGAGAAGCCTATGGGTGGTTTATCCATCCATCTATCTAACGCTAGCAAGGGGAAATAAAGAGGAAATGAACAAACCAGGGAGAAATAGAAGGAGATCGTATAACTAGGGCTCTTCTCTACCGGGGAATTGTAATTAGGATAAACGATGGAAATTACGTTCTTCACATCTGGAAGGGAAGCTGCGCAACTGGGACTCCATCAAATTTCCGGGCTTGTAATAGCTTCACACAGTGTTCCCAACTGTCCGGGAGCTAGGTGGGGTCCCGTAGGGAGACTGCCAGGAGCCCTGTATAGGGCTAGTTAAGGCTACGAGCATGATCGAGCAGATTATGGGGGCTGTCCTCGATCGTGATCTGACCTAGGGGATCCTATGATCGATTTTGTGTGTATCAGGAATGAAATATTCATTCAATATTGATTATGAGTATTTACGCTCGTGCTGTAACAAGAACAGAAGGTTCCTACCTTATCGTCCACCTAGTGTGTCATGGTAAATTGTCGCTCGTCCGGAGTGATTAGCGGTATTCTCCAGTTGCTATAAACCCAAGACAATTTGAGTGGTGACATTATGATAAAGGCATTATTAAGGATGGCAATTTGTCAAGAAACTAGGAGGGTAAAGCCTGTTAAAATTCCGTTATATTTCCTATGTGCATTTCATAACACTACCGTGTATTCTTTTACTTAGTTTGTGTTTCGGCTCCACCTGTACACCGCTTACATTACTACAGCTAAGATATATATTATGGTGTTTTATTGTTTGTTTTAGGATAATATTTGGGGATTTAACATGTGCTTTTCTATACGGTGTTAAGGATTTTATGCATCTCTTATGCACTATTATTGGTCATGATATTTCTGATATTCACATCACACCCTCATAGTTTCACGCACATTGTTTAGGATTACTTGGCAGGATCTCAGGGTCAAACATGTTTGCACTTATGTTTCTTACATAGTTTTCCCTATATTCCTTTCATACATATGGGTGCACACTTTTGTATAAATATGCTTGCTACCGCCCACCTGTTTTGGAATAATTAAGAACCAGAACTCCTACCAAGTCTGCTCTATACTCCTCACCAAGCGTGCCTTGCAACCCCCCTGGCACTTGCGCAGTATTATCCACATAGAATAGATTGTGCCCCTGGCGTTCACATTTTGAACGAAGCCTAGTCGAAAGAATTGGTATTTGGTGTGCCGGTAGGCTCCCTTTATATAAGTTCATCACATCACCAAATTACTAAGACTAGTAGAGTGATCGCTCATGATTTTGGATGCTTGAGTTTACTCAATGATGGTCGAGCATGATTGAGCAGTACCCATAATCAAGCAAATCGATCAGATCATGGATTCTCGGCTCGATCATGATCTGATAGAGGGCTATGATCGAGGTGATCGAGCAGATCATAGTCGAGCAAAACTCGATCATATCCGATCTAGTCCATCACAGTACAGGGCCTAACGGTTATCTGTAGTCTGTCCAGGTAGCCAACCAAAGTGCAGGACGGCAGGGGGCTGAAGGTGACACTCGAGATGTTGGATTGCTTATAGGGCATGCAGTGAGAAGGCTGTGCAGGTATGCATGTAGGCGGACATGTGGCTAGGGTCAATGGATTAGGGCAGGCGGTTTCTTGGATTTCCGGCAGTTAGGTATTCTCCCATGGGTTGTTCTCACATCCTATGCCGCTAGGCATAGGATATTTCTTTCATGGGCTTGTTGATGTGTTTAGCCATAGGGTATGAGGTATCGGGTATTTGGTTTCATGTTTCTCTCATACCCTTTGTCACTAGGCATATGGGAGTTGGAACATTGGTAGGGCATAGGCCTGAGGATCATGGAGGATCATGGGATATCAGGATGAGTCTAGATTGTTTGTGATTATTAGGGATCAGGGTTAGTTAGCTGCGTGTGTTTCTTCAGAGTGCGTTGAGTTTCGGGAGTGCCTTGTTGTCGTTAGTTAGACGGAGAGATATATTCCTGGCTTGTCCTTAGCTAGAGAGAGAGCAGCCATCTAGTCCACCGTTCCTCAATCCTTGACCGCCCCGCTCAGAGTCTGTTGTGATCGCACTTTGGTTCCCTTCATCTTTTGTGCTTTCCATTAATTTTACCAGTGGAGGATAGCCCGGGATGGTGGGGGGCTGTAGGAACTGTGGGGGGCTGTGGGAGATAGGGGACTGGGATTGGAGATCGAAAGTACTTTAAGAGCTCTTGGTGTTCATAGCCATACAAGTCTAAATGTATTTTCTTCGTAGTTAGCTAGGGTGCCTGAAGGGGGGTCAGGCTGGGGGAAAGATAAGTTATGGTTCATAAAGTTTCTTCTCATTATCCTTTATCGTGTTTGGTTCTTCGGGCATTGTTTTACTTTTACTCCTCCTTAGAAATCCGAGACCATCAGCCAAAGTATTAAAGCAATCTTCGCAATAAATCACCCCTTCAGCATTGACCAAGCGATGTATTCTAACAATTCCATTTAGTTCTTAAAGTCCGGGTCATAAGATGGCAGTTCCCTGCGGTCGGCCTAGGGCTCGCATTCCCGGGCTTAGTCCGTCCTAGCACCTCCAAAAGGACTAACTATTAGCTATGGTTCTTCCCGTCCTGCCCCGAAGGCGGACGGGAATACTGACTTCACTATTCCTCCATGTGCCCTCATAGCAGCATGAGAGCGTGGTGTACCACGGAATTTACCATGCCTGTCGGGTTGGGCACTTCTGTGTTCTAGCCAAAGCTTAACCACTCCTTCATGTCCCTTGACAGCAGCACTCTCAAGCAGTGTTTTGATTATACGGGTCCGGGCGATTGGGATCAAAATCTTCCCGTTCTAGCAGTAACACGACCACTCTTTCATGTCTCTCGATAACAGCACGTGAGAGCGGTTTTCAATGACTCACATCCGGGTGATTGGGGACGAAATTTCTCCGCTCCGGGGGTACTCCGACGGCCCCCTCACATCAGTGGATAGCAGCCAACTCGAGCGGAGCTCCATTACACCCACCGGGGCGATTTGGACATCCTCCCGTCCTAACAGTAGTTTCTCCACTCCTACATGCTCATTCCTCGCCCACGCAAGTGGCGTGCCACCTACAGTATACAATCCCTTTGGTCGATCTCACAACTTTTAGCATTTATAATTGGAGTTACGAGTTCACCAATCCCGGGGGACGGTACACTATGAAGTCCGGAGAAGAGCTGAGAAGCACCGATGTCTCCGATATCACTGGGATTTATAACCTGCTCTAAAAGCAATGCGGCGGACACGTGGTCTTGGCACTGGCCCAAGAGCTCCAGTTCAAGGGCCCTCGCATAGTCTGAGAGTTCCCTCCTTGCAAGTTTTCCTCAATATCTTGGAGGATATTTGAGGAATAGAATAATTTGGTGATCCGGGGGAGAGTGGGAAGGGAGGTTTTGGCCTGTTGTGATTTTAGATAGGTTGGGGAGGTTTCTGCAAGTATCAAGTGATGTTTACTGAAGTGACCTGAATGGACTCAAGGGTATAGTACTCTTGGATATGTAGTGGGTTGACCGCACAGTCGAAGCTTCCCTATTCAACAGTTAAGCCTTGACAGCAGTGCAGCAATGGGTCTATCGAAGGGACATTGTCAGGATCAAAATCTATTGCTTCCATCTCAACTGCGGCGCATAGAACAGCTAGTCCATCTCTAACGGCAGTTCCGAATGACAGACCCATGTGAGAGTGGCCATTGCGAGTTTTGTCTTCTCTTCGTCCTGGACTTTTGTGCTCCAGCGTCACACCGTATGCGTCAGCTAGCCCTGCACCATCCTTTGATGACCTGATTGCTCTTCTCCCCTGAAAATTAGTCCCTCTCAAAATTGCTTCGATGTGGAGGGAAGCGAGTAGGAATTTGGATTCAAATAAGCCAGACATTAACTTAAAGTAATCTTTCCCTTGCACTCGGTTTTAAATCCGTTTCCAAGTTTAAATGCTCTTCACAATGTCTGCCCCCAATGTGCTGCTAATTATATCGGGGTAGTGTCGTTCCTGTGCTTATCGCGCAGAACCCAATGCCACCATCTTCGATTGGCTGTATCAATATAAAAATTGCCACTCCATCTAATATCCTCCCCACCTCACTCCGCTCCTATGGTATTCTTTGTTGGACATGGATCATTTTGGGCCGCTCACCGCATGCATATATTCCCATTCGCCTGACTACCACCCACTGTTACACACCGTTTCTTGAAGGCTGTTCCACCACTGTTAGCTTCATACCAAACTCCGACATCAACCTTCATATCTAATGCGACTGCATCAAACACCTATCAGCCTACAATGAAACACAAACGCTCACGATAGCCGAACATCAACCGTATCCTTAACCATATACTCCACTTTCAGCAGACTGGCTGACTACTTTCTCGGCCAGTCTATTTGTACCTCGGACGTAACTCGGAGGAGCAGGAGGAAAGATGACTAAGTGGAAGAAACTGATGAGAGATATGGCATGCGCAGGATGTCGTGGAGGAAAGGTTAAGCCTCAAGAAGGATATAAGGCAGCCTGTTCTTCTTTTTGTTAATTTGTTATCTATCCATCACGCACTCATTCTATCTCCACACAGCCATCAGTTATTTTGCACCAGTCAGTCGTTATCGCACATTCTCATTTCATTGTTATCTTTTGCTCTCCAACACCTTTTCTCTATTATAATTGTTTATACCAATAAAAGTTTCCTCGTTGCTCTGCGAGTAGTGATCCGAACCACTGTGCGTTTCCCCTGCTGTTGAAGATTACTATCCTAAATACACCCCTATTCGGTGGTCCCTGCAAAATCTGTCAGTGATTCGAGAACCAATTGCTAATAAATGGCACTTGGTGATGTGGTCAACGCTATGATCTTGGAACATCGGGAACAGCCGTGACCGCTACTTATTTGGAATTCATTCTCTCTCGCATAAGGGACAAAAAAGAATCACCTCGAAGTGGGAGCCTGCAGAGAAGGAAAGAAGTTAGGATGAAGAGAAGGGAGGAGATATAAGGGGAAACGAAGAGAAACGAAGATATATGAAGATAATGGAATTGAAGAGAAGGGATTAAGCGAGGTAGGATGGGAAGAGAAGGAGCCGGGAAGTTGTTATTGTGAGGGAAGCAAGGATGGGAAAGAAGAAAGACCACCGGTGCTTTCTGTTTTATGCATGTAAGGATTCCTATTTCCCCGTAAGTGCGAAGTATGAATTAGGTTCCGACATCTTCCTCTGAAATAAGAGCTTCTGGGTGCGCGGGGGGGACGGCAGACCGTTTTTATCAACAAAAGAACCACCATTCGATACTCTGGCACAGACTCGCTAACTGCATCAGCACATATAAACGTGTCTTTTTTCTCTGTGATGGCCAGGAACATCTTCAAAACTCTTGCAACTTCTAGCCCTCTGCCCAATAGTGTTTCTCTGCCTTGGGTAATGGACTATCGCTTCGGGAATATATTTTTTCTAGCCTGTTAACAAGCTGTCTTAGGAGGGCACAGAGCATATTTATCGGTCACCGCTCCGGGCTGTGAAGTCGAAGTAAAAAAAAGCTGACAAAATTATCTTCATCCGCAGCCTCGTAGCACAACTTGTCTATAACCAAGGGACTTTTATTGCAATCTATCAGCAATGCCGCTCTTTTATTTCGGGCGGTGAATCACTCTCTTCTTGTGTGATGGCTTTCCTACCCTTAGATTTCCGCTTTAGAATAACGCTGCATAATTAGATTCATCTCCCCTAGTACTATTACCTCAGGATTTAAATTCCTTGGTTTCTAGAAGCCAGGCTCCTATGCCGCCCATTCTCTGGGCTCCTACGCCCTGTCTCCGTACCCATGGCTCCAATGAAGACAGCAATCTCAGCATTTCAGACTCATAGTCGAGGGCAGTGCTGTCGAAACTATCTGTGGTGATGGTAGGGTTATGGCTATTTCTCACTAACTATAACACTTTTCGATTTTCATCACGTTGAACGTTGCTGAGAGCAAGGCACCTGTCCACTTAGGGCCCATTGACGGAAGTGCTTGGAATTGAGGAAAAGTGGGGTTAGTAATAGGGACTTGTACCAGACTGGAGCCCTTTGCACAAACATCAGAGGATTAGTTTTTTATTAGAAGCGAGAGCGGATTCGCCTGTAGGAGTCCTCAGTTGAAATATATTGCACATTAGCAAAAGTAACCGAACATTTGGAGCTTCGACGTTCCACCACCTAGTACCTCGACCCCCTCTCACTCCTGAATCCACCATACCTTTACTACAACAAAAAATCCTCAATAAAACAGATTGATGACACACAAGGTATTAATTAGGATTATGATATTTTTATTTTTATTTTTAGATATTTATTTAGTTATGGTTTTAGTAGTCACTTGTTGAGTTGGGTGTTGGCAAAGAAGTGCGAGCCGTTGAAGGCTGATGTTCGGTTATTTATGCTAACGTGCAATACCACTCTATTCCCTATATTTCATACATCGTAAAGCAGGAGAAATTTAAGAAACTGATAGAAACTTAAGCAGTATCATGTTGTTCGCATCCACTTTCGGTATCATCTCCCGAAGGCATTGGTTGTTATTCAAAAAATTATGAGTTACCATAGCATGAAATATCTTAAAGCTGGCATTTCGGTGGGGCCAATCAAGTCGTCTGGTAGGGAAATCTAAGGCACAAGCCTATTTTTGATATGATACGAGTTGTTAGTGATGCGTAGTTCATGGGGTTATGGGGAACCAGAAAACATTTGCGGAGCCCTCCTTTAAGTGCCAAGGTTTAGGAATACGGGCTTCGCGCTAAACGCATATTAGCACGGATAGTGGTAATGATATTACCGTAGAAACATGAATAATGGAACCGTATGCTATGTCGTTGGACTTTCCTCTCAGTAAGGTCAAGAAATTTTTTTCTTTTTCTTTCTCGGAAGGGGGAAAGGGGCTATGTTTTTGCTATGTTTTTGCCCCCGTTAGGAAATTCTGGACTTCATAGCACACGGTTCAATTATTCGAGTTTTTACGGTGGAAAAACGAATGTTGGAGTACTAAGAGCACAATTGTGGGAGGGGTGGTATGTAGCTAAATGTAAGGAGGAATAATGTAGTTCCCGGCGCCGACAACCAGGAAGACGGTAACCGCAAAGGCAGCTTTTTCGGCTGCCGGGAGTTCGGAGGAGCCACAATTGAAGCCGCTCCCTGGAGTCTAACCCCGAGTGGTTCCAGCAGCATAGGATTTACCTCCGCATCCCCAATTTCATCGAGGCCGAGACCCCCTAGCCCCCCGACTGCCTCCCCGCCAGCCAGTTGCGCTGCAAGCAGTCGACTCCATCGGCCCATTCATAGGCAAATGCAGTTTTCCGATCCAGATCGAGCACTCTCCTCTCTATCCTCTTCAAATTCCCAATCACCCTGGCACCTCCCCGTCATGCCGTCCCTCCCCCGCGGCGCTTCTCTGTACTCGAGTAGTGCCAAGGTGGATATGCTGTCGTGGCTGCAGCCCCCTCCTAGTTAAACAGCCCAAGACATGTCCCTGAGAAGCCACCACGGCAACTGCCTTGCTGTTTTTCCTTGGCCCGCAATTCAGTGCTCTGGTGCAGCGCCCTGTACCCGGCCCCTGGCCCGTCAAAACCTTGCCTCCGTCCTCCTCTCAGTCCTATCCCAGCCGTACTCGAGATATACTGAGGCCTAGTCCACTCGAGACAGCCTTAAGGACCACAACTGGCGTTGTTGGCACTAAGTTGCCAGAGTTTGTGCCATGGCTCAACCCGTTAAATAGATGTCCCCGGAACGGCACTATGTACTGCCCAGGAAATACATATATAAATAAAATGACTTTTAAAGAAAAAACAAAGAAACTATCTACAAGCCCAATTCGTATTGAATATCCCCCATTTCCCATCCATCTGCGTTCCCACTGTGCTGAATAACATGAATATTTACTTCCTCAATAACAGAAACCAGCACGCGACAATTGAATTATCAGGCAGTGCCATCAGAATCTCACCACACTCTGGCATTTCGTAGTGCCGTGCCGGACACATTGGCATGGCACTAGGCACTTCAAGTGTCAACAACGCTAACCACAGCCCACATCTCAAAAGCATAGTGCTCGCTCAGGACATTGTCCTGACAGAAGCCAAAGTCACCTGTGACGAGCGCAAGGGATCTGTAGGCATAAGAGTGACATACATTCTCTTATACTTAAGAATGGCTAGGGTAGTGGATGAAATATCTTACAATGTCTCAAGCCACCCTCTGATCCTGCCACACCACTAGACAAAAATCATGGGTTATTAATTTACAGGCTTGATATTTCCATTATAGAAAGAAATAGTTGCTCTCATGTTCTTGAAACTTCTTGAAATTTCTTACACTAATGGTGTTGAGCGATGATTCTTTGGGGTGACGGGTTATGGTGTGAAATAGCCAACACCCCGGGTTGTCTGTCACGATACTCTACTTGAAAGGGTCTCACTTCCAGTGATACGAAAGAGGACCGGTCAGATGGGCTGCAGAAGTTGGGCTTTCTGGGTTGTGATGACTTGCTCGAGCCGGCGATACTTCCCGGAGGAGTGCGGTGGATCAAGAATGTTGTTGGAGCAGTTATGGCGTTGGGTGGGCGGGCAAAACGGTAGCTGGCGTGTGCTTAGGGCTTGTATTGCAGAAATTAGGTGGCATTGGGGAGGTTGAGGAAAGCGCCGATCGGATTGATTAGAAGAGTCTGAAGAGATATCCTTCGACTGGAATGAGTTGTCGCTCTGGGATTTATCTGTTTTTTTTGAGAATCTCGTTGGTGTGCTAGGTAAGTGCTTTTCATAGGCAGATATTACCGTTTGCTGCACTCTTTCTTCTGTTTTATGTATCGCACCGTACTGCATTGTTGTAACTACCCACCTACCTGATCTTGCTGATCTATTTTCCCCTCCATCTTGGGCATGTTTGACCATGCTAGCTGTAACCCTAACTGCTATTGGTGAAACTGGTTGATTAAAGGTATTTCGAGCACAAAAAGTCGTTTAAAGTCGTATGGTGAGTAAACCACACCGCAAGCTCGCTACACCTTAGCCTTTATGATGCCTGTGGGGAACGATAAAACTGAACCCACCCCAGGTGTCCAGAGACCAGAAAAATGACTGGCCGCTAGCGGTAGTCTGTCTAGTCCTACATCCAAGGTGGATAGACTGAACTGTTAGACACTAGAACCGGATTGGTATGCCGAATCTAAGGATCTCATCCAAGTCGTAGGGGTTGCTCAGGACACGAATGACCACCATAATCCCAGCAGTATTGGTAGTAGAATAGACCGGTAAGGGGCTTCACCTGTGTATTGAATCCCAAGAAAATTACCCATTTCTCTTCCCGATATGTTTTTAGTCGGAAGGCGAAACAAGGTAAAAAAAACACGATTGCTATTACTTCCTCATTCAAGCCAATTATTTAATTTAGTCCACCTTTGTCCGGCACTAACAGTTAGTCCTTGGTGAATAGAATATGTGCCAAGGTGTGAACCCCTGTACCAATAGCATTATCGAGAAAAAAGGTATAGGATCCAGTGAGTGGTTGTGGGGCAGCTACCCGAAATTTAAAACCCTATCTCGTCTGCCTTGGTTGATAGGTTCCCACCCTTGTATAACAATTGGAATTATTACTCGTCCCAGGGAAGAAGTATTCGAAAATACGAGTTTTGAGTTTGTATGGGCGCTCAGACAATCGCAGGAGTTTTACCATATATATTTTTAATCCCTGTTTCCTGATAATTCTTGCCTGGGACGAGTAATAAAAACCGGAAACCCTGCCCCCTCGGAGAAGTCGTGTGGGGTATCTCTAAGTTTGATCCACCAGTATTGCTGTCCCCAAGTGTTGGTTATTGTGAGAACTCAACCCATGAACGGCAGAATGTGAGTTGACCCCCTCAGCCCTGCCACGTAAGTCCTCAAATGGCTCTTGCAGGAGCTGAATCTATTGAGATAGCAGACCTGTTTAAAGACACCTCTAACTATTACCCTCCACCTCCCCACGTGGTACCCCGTGCAAGGGTCCAGTATTAAGATCCGTGCGATTTTTCCTAGCTTAAATTAACCTAGAAATACAGTTAACGTATCAACTCCTCGTAATTTGCTAAAGTTTGCGCTTGTAAGACGGACTGCTGTTGCATGCTATAGGCGCATCGCCTAGAGCCTCAAAGTTTCGGTGTTACGCAAATAAAGTCCTTTTCACAAACCCAGCCAATAGAGCAACCGCTCCCCAATTCATAAAGCAAGATTAGGAGTCAGAGGTCCGAAGTCAAGCTCGAAAGAATAGATATCGGTAAAAATAAAAATAAAAATTCGAAGCCCGGCAACCATGCCGAAGGCGATTTTTAGAGAAAAACAAGGGATACATAACAACACAAACTTCCTGCTGTGAGCAAGTATCTTCCCTCCTAAATATTCGCCAAGAGTTCCAACTTCGAATGTCCAACCGTCACTTGTTTGTGGGGCGCCGTCACCCTAATCACCAGGACGGTTGTTCCCAATATCGCCCCCCCGCAGAATCACTTGCATGCCATAGTGCCTGGGTTGAATGCAGCTCAAACGCCACACCGAATAGCACAATTCGTAAAAAGCACTTTCTTCTTGTTGCTAGTCTACTTTAGGTGGTGCAGTGTTAGGCCATGCTAAAAATTAGTGCTTTTAATAGAAAATAATATGCTCTACTAGTTGCTAATATTTTGGGGCGTTTTTAGACCCTATTACCTCAGAGGCAACTTCCCAAGGAGCAAGGGGCTCCTTTATGCTGCACTGCAGCGGTCTTAATTATGATGCCCCTCCAGGGGACTAGAGAGTCGTGTCTACTCGCTGTGGCCTATCTTTTGTAAATTGAGGGCATGCAATAAGGCCGGTTACACAGCTGTCAGGCCATTAAAAGTAGCAGTTTCCTCTAGGGAGAGCCTTCAAACCCACTCGGGAATAGTCGAATGTAATGCCGAGTCGCAAGTGGTGGTAACTGCAATCTCGTTGGCATATTGACTGAGGGAGGTTATTCTTTGATACCTTGGAAGCGCTTCTCAAATAATACTGTGGTATTCCACTGCCTCAATCCTTCCTAAAGAAAGCATTCCCTGTCCCCCCCGTCATGCTTCTGCACCCCCTCTTCAACCCACCTTCCATCATTATTTAATCCCTCTCGACCCTTTTCCTTACAGCTGAGGAAATATGCTGCTTCTTACATCTGGTGTTTGGCTTCTTGGAGCATTGCTGTCCTTTCCTTCAGTAGTGCACAGCCTGGATGTTAACCCTACTGAAGATTTTTGTTCCTTAAGTTATCATATGAGTAGGACTCCCTCCAACTTGTTAAAATGCTTTTATTCGCTGTTTACTGACCAAAGGGCGGTGTATATAGTGGCCCAGAAGGATGGGGTGCTTTATATTGTTGGAGGGTGGATGACGTATCCTCTTGAGTACTCTACTTACGATGGCCCAAGTTTGTGGCTCCTGCTAATGCACAATTTTCTCCTCTTTCTCCTAACTAACGATTAGGCAATCTCCCTAGATCCGGTACTTCGGTCACTAAATATATCGAAGAGTTTCCGCACTTCTGTTGATAGTGTTAATTACATCCGAACCGAAGAAGTTCCAGCCGCAATATCTGGGATTTTTGATGCTGCGTTCTTCCCTACGGAAACTGGCTTTGACCTTACGTTTGGGTCATGGGGGACATACAACAGTACAATTTATGGAAAAAAGGATCCTCCCATAGAGGACAAGAAATGGCAGTATGACATTGCAGCTCGACGATGGACGGATAAGGGAATAATATTAAGGAACTGGTTCCAGCTGAACACTTCAAGGAAGGTAACTAGTTCAATGACATCATGGATTCCATCATTGAAGAAAGGTTTTCTTTTTGGTGGCACTTTTTTCTCAGTAAACGGAACATCGAAAGTAGCAGGGCTAGAAGAGCATAATGGCCTGATTACTTATGACCAGGCTACCAATACGTGGACAAACGAAACCACACCATTTGGGGGAATAGCTGATGGAGGCTTGGTGCATATCACGACAGCTACGGATGAGCTCTTGGTTCAGTTTGGTGGAAGATTCGGGTACGCTACTAACCTGGTATGTTGCTCCCCCTATTAAATTTCTCTGTGGTAGAATACTGATAGAATCCGGTAGAGAAAATTTTCCGAGATCAATATCTACAGCACAAACAGATCAAAATGGTATACCCAACATCTACCGCTTGATGCACCAATGCCGGATCCCCGATTCGCATTCTGCACTGCTCTTAAATCAGCTTCGGATGGTTCCAGCCATCAAATCTACGTTATGGGGGGCCTTGAACCTGGTAAATTATGGCAAGCTGCAGGAGGCCCCACAGTTAGAACCATCTGGGTTCTTTCGATTCCAAGCTTTGAGTGGGCCCAACTACCTGACACGTCAAAGACCCCGGTTGCAGACCCGAAAGGCAGGATTTCACCAAAATGTCAAGCTATTGGAGAACACTACATCTTCTACTATGGCGGGCAGAGCACCCCGCGTTATTCCAGTACCATTGCCTGTGATAACAATGCAAATGCCGCATTCCTGTTCGATGTCAACACTTTGACATGGACAGACGAGTTTAAACCGAATGAGGGTACGTACGAAATTCCGTTGCAAGTTGTTGGTCTTATTGGTGGCAAGTAAGTTATCCGACACCCTAAAATGCAGTAGATAGTGTCCCAAAGGTGGAAACTAATCACCCAGTAGTAAAAATGGAAATTCAACAAAGAAAACCCCGGTCAAAGGCTGGAGCGACCCAGATCTTGAAACTATAATGAGACTAAAGCCCATCGTGATTACGGGCCCCCCATGCACTGGCGGCAGCGGGGGCACAGGTTCACGAGATCCCCCGGGGTCCTGCAAAGACAAGCCCAACTACGGGGCGATAGCCGGGGGTACAGTAGGAGGTGTGGTGGCTGTGATACTAGGCATCTTGGGAGCAGTGATGCTTCGCAAGCGCCGCCAAAGGAGGGAATCGCAGCCTCCTCAAGTCGGTCGGGACGGGATGCAAGTTGTGGAATTGTCGGCGGGGATGGTATATACAGGATATGGGGAAGAAGTAGGGACAATACGGCCATAGCCGGGAGGGAAAGGGGGGGGACAAGAAAGAAAACAAAAGCAAGAAAACTCCTTCGCGATTATTCCTTCATGGTTTTTTTTTTCACCCTGAATCCACCCTCTTCTCATTTGGAAAAGATGTACCATTCTAGCCGTTAAATATTTACCCACTAACCTAATTTATCCTTCACTTTCTACCCATCAGACACTCACTGCCTGCATTCCAATCTCCAATTTCTTGTTTTTCACAGGCGGGGGCGGAGAGTGCCACCATATTCCCATGATAAATTAATTTTTTCTCCCACAGGTATTATTATTGGAAGTGCAATTATTACTTGCAATTACTAAGCCGACCCCCTATTTCGAGCGATGAACTTCCCAGGAGTGAAACTACATCTGGCTTTTGATGGTATGATATAATAATCTCAGTGGTAAAATATTCTATTAGGGCAGCGGGAGAGCAGGCAACAGGAAGCCCACGTGGGATGGGGGAACACTGAAGGGTGGACGGCGGACGTTCTAAGACACAACCGATATAGCTTTATACATGTGGAGTTTTCACTACTTAAGGTGACGTTTAGCTATAATAGCAACCTCCATAGAGAATAAACACCACAACATCCTTCTCATATCACCACGTGGACGCGATTGTGCTGCTGATTCTGTTGGTTTTAAGTAGCTAAAGCAGAAATTGCTTCTGCTATCATCTCTCTTTTAGTTCTTAGACTTTCGCTCATGACTCGATTAGCGTTTCTAGAAAAGTGAGAAGCTAGTTTTTCCGTTTACCTTTTGAGGTGATGTACTGTATTGTACTCGCATGCGAAATACAGATTTGAGTGTAGTACAATTAATAGCTGCCATCCACTGTCTTTTTCATAGCAACCAGGGTGATGCCAACCTTGAGAATCTGAAATCAACCATCGTGAACCCCAATTTCATCAACTATTCCCTTCCTTGTAAGACTCTCTGAAACTTTACTCATCTGAATGACTGTTATTTACAAGAGGGGAATGTTTTGTTTTTTTCATGCATAATTGTAAATATTTGACTGCGAGTGGATTGAATAATACTTCATGATACAGTATCGTGGGTGCCATCATAAGGGTCGCTATGAAAAAGACTTACCGGTGATGAACAATTATTTTCTGAACCTTTAATTTGTGTCAAAGTAGGGAAATTCGGCCCTATTGTATTATCACTGGTAAGGGTTACCGGGGGGTCTCCCTAATTCCAAAACTGTGCTTGTCCCCATCGGGCACGCTTCCCGAGCCCTGCGCAATTAATCCTCAACTATCCCAACTTGCCGCGATAGCCGCATTGCAGTACCTTAAGAACCTCCCGCCCAGACGTCCGAAATTCCCTCTCTTGGATAATGGGGCGAGCGTACAGCAAAAACTGGCCCCCTAAGCCCAACCTCAAGACCAGAAAAAAGAGAAAAAAAGGGCCAGACCTTACCAGCAAAGGCAGCTCTAATGCCCAAGCGTGAAGTTCAATTCTTCGAGTTCTTATGGTAGTCATCCTAGCTACAGATGCCCGGCATGCACAACTGCTAAGGCGATAACACGATAACCTCACACCCTCCCGACTCGTACTTTCCAGATTTCTGCCTACAGCCAAGATTGATATTTAAAGATAGTGGATTGCTCGTAAATTTGTATTTTCCGAACTTTCCTCCAAATACCGTTTCAAAATAGCCTACCCTAGATCAGCGCTGTACTATATGAATAAGGATAATTGCAGTTTTCCGTGCAACTAGGATTTCTGGCGCATCGGTAGTGATGGATTTAGGAGGCTAGTGTATAATAACAGTTCATCAGGTTCCTACCTCCGCGCCAGACTAATGGTTATTCCTAAGTACCGCATGGCTGGAGAAACTTACCAGATGGGTAAAGTGCATTGAATCAAACCTGTTTATTTTGGTAGGAATTCTGGGGGGAATTTGGTGGAATGGGAAATATTTTCAGGCACGGGTGGGTAATTCGAGGGCTAATCGATGCCTGGGATAATATCATCTCCAAATCCCAATGTTTGGGGTGGCGCACGATATAACGTGAGTGGGGAACTTCGCCCCCCATCAATTCACTTCTCTACCGCTTTCTATCGCACTCGACCAACTAACGGTAAAGTCAGGGGTATAGTATATAAGTCACAACGAAGTCCTCCTTCCTTCCATGGGTTACCACATATATTCATTCTCACCCACGTATGTCTCTCTTTCCCCCATGCCTACTCCTGTGCCAACAAACGAAAGACAATGACTCCCACTGTTCGTAGCCCCCGGACATCCAACTCTTCCACCTTCCCATCCGCCTCTTCTGCTTTCCTTCCGGCTGGTGCACCCAAAGCGCACCTCCGAAGCCTAGTGCATTTTCGAAAACCATTCGAACAATGAAGCAATAACGTGGGCATGCCGAGCAGCATCTCGAGACTTCCAATATATCCATCTAACGCTAGTAAGGGAAAACAAGGACAAAATGAATAAATCGGGTAGAAGTAGGGAGTGAACGAGATCATGAAAATCGAGATTTATTCGACGGGGGGATTGTAATTAGGGTAAATGATGGAAGTTGAGTTATATCCCATGTGAACCCAAGCTTACTGCGCGAAAACATATTCTCGGATACTTGTATATAACTTGACTAGATCTAGAACTGCACTTGACTTATCCATGCCCAAAGTTTGTAAAACGGACTGCCCTTGCCTACCGTCAGAGCTTCGTCTAGAGCCTCACAGTTTCGGTCGCAGGATATGCAATAACAGTCTGTCGCACAATTTATAGGTCATTAGGAGCACGAGTAGCAGTTTCCCCTGCTTATAATCTTCGAATGTGATGGTTGGTACCTGGTGGTGGCTGCATTCTTCTCTTAAGCGAGGAAGGTTATTCTGGGTGCCTTGAAAGCCCTTTTCAAATAATTATTGTTCAAAAGGATCGGCTAACTTGATGTATATCGGGATCTCTAGTGTCGGAGGAGGATATCTTAGCCCCAATTCAATTATCGTGCTCATAGGGGGATGGGTATTCTTATGCATCAATCAGATAAACTTCTACGCTACTTCTTCCTTGCTAATCCTCACTTCCCTCATAATAACATCCCCCGCGCTCCTTCTCCTCCCATCTAGCCTCACGTAATCTCCTCTCATCTCCATAGTTCCCCTCCCCCCCCTCTTTGTGCTTGGCTCCCCTTCATTTCTCCTCTCTTCCCTTCTCTTCATCCCCAATTCTCTCCTTCTCTCCCAGCTACCACTTCTGTCTTAACTCCCAAATTATTCTTGTTTGTCCTTTTGCGAGAGATAATGAATTCCAGATATATGTCCGTTGCTCTCGATGAATCAAGGTCACGCTATCTGTCACATAACTAACCCCAGCGACTCACAATAATAATACCGTAGTGCCCCATGGCCTCTGTCTTCCCTGGACAAAATATTTTCCATTCATTCTCCATCGCGCTCTACTTCTCTCTTAGGCCCAGGTCCCACACTGTTCAATCCTTTTCCATGGTTTGTGCTGTTCCCGAGGAATGATGCCACTCTTTGCATTTGAGGTTTGGCCTCTTGGTCATTGCTGCCCTTTACACCGGTAGTGCTTTGCAGGGATGTTGATACAGCTGAAGATTTTTATTCCTTAAATGCGCATATAAGTAGGGCTCCCCATAACCTTCCAAAACGCTCTCATTCGCTCTCTACTGAACAAAGGTCGAAGCGTGTAGTGACCTAGGGTGGGGGGTATCCTTTATGCTGCGGGACGATGGACGTGTTCTGCGCTATGCGCTGGTTGCACTGTCCCTAGCCCGTACTCGCGCAACATTCTCCCCTCCATACAAACAAACGTGGACAATATGTTTAGATACGGTGCCTCGGCCACTGAATATCAGAGTTTCTAACCCCCTCCACATAGTGTTAATTCTGCTCAAATAGGACAGGTTCCCGGCACAATACCTGGTTCTGCAAATGCTATCTTTCATACGAAATCCGATTTTTGACCTTACTGTTGGAAAGTGGGAACCACCAACAACACCATTTATGGAAAGAATGTGGCTCCCATTGGGGACGGGAGATGGCAATATGAGATTGCGACCAACGATAGAGAGATGTGGAGATGACCCCAAGGAATTGGTTCCTAACAAACACTCTCAGGAGGCTACCTGGTTTATGGCAGTACTAGTTCCGTCATTGAAGGGTTTTCTTTCAGGCGTTGATTTCGTCTCAGGATATGGGACATCGCTCTTGGTGGCGGACTTAGAGGAGCATAACTGGCTAATCACTTATGACCAGGCTACTCATACGGCGGCAAACCAAGCCACACCATTTGGAGGAATATCTGACGGCGACTTAGTCCACATCACGACAGCTACAGATGAGGTCTTGACCCGGCCTAGCGGGAGGCCTGATTGGACTATTAGCCTGGATTGCTATTATATCTATCAGATTTCCCTACGTAAAATACTGATAGTATCGGGTAGAGACAACCTTCCAAGATCAACATCTACAGCACAAACCAATCGAAGCGGTATATCCAATATCTCCCACCTGGGGGTGTGGCGCCAAATCCTCGGTTGAAGTTTGGCACCTCTCCCAAATCAGCTTTGGATTGTTCTAGCCATCAAACCTACCTTGTGGGGGGTCTTGAAGCCGGTGGTTCAGTAACTGCTATAGGAGTTTCAACCACTGGATTCATCTGAGTCCTCTTGACTCCGAGCCCTGAGCGCGCCCGGATACGGGCCACCCCTAAGACCACCCTCGGGGACCCTCGAGGGAGGACTCTGCGAAATCTCAAGCTATCGGAGAACACTGAATCCTCCAATACAGCAGGAGGAGCTCCCTAAGTTACGTCGGCACCATTACCGGCGATAAGAAGGCAAATGCGTGATTCTTGTTCGACACCATAGACCGACGAGTTTACACCGAATCAGGAGACATACGAAATCGCCCCCAAAATTATTAGGTTTATTTGTGACTGGTAAGTAGCCAAGACCCCAAGGCACGGTAAATGACTTACAAGTAACGAGGACTGATTGCCCAGTAGCAAAACGGAGGCTTGAACAAAAGGCTGAAGAGGCCCAGATCTTGAAACCACAATGATACTAAATGCCACCACTACAGTCGGACGCTAGGGGGTCTATGCAAACGCAAACATCGACAACTGCGCAAGCTCATCTCATAGATCAGGCTCCAGTTCAGGCTCATCTAGAAGGAACGTTGGAGAGATAGCCGAGGGCATAGCAGCAAGTGTTGTGGCTTGGACACTTGACATCTTTCGCGTCTTTGTGGCAATGGCCCTCCGTCGGGGCCGTGGGGGGAGGTTTCAGCCTCGTTATGTCAGTCAGGGCAGAGCCTATGTATTGGAACTTGCTGCGAGGGAGGTATACACTGAACACGGAGAGAGGACAATATAGTGTTAGTAAGGTAGGAAAGAAGCAAGGAGAAACGAAAAGAAAAAGGAGCGCTCATTCGTCATTCTTTATTCATACTTGCTTTCAGTAATGCCCCCAACAGGCTTCAGAAGTCTTTAGGGAGAGATACACCTACCCAACCGGCACCTGTCTACCTACCCACTGAATATATCCTTGACTTTTACCCATCCGGAAATGCACTGCTATTTTTCAATCCCAATTACTTATTTTCCAGGTGTGAGCGAGTACAGTCGGATAAGAATGTAACCGGACACTAGGAGAACCATTTTCATACTTCAGGTTTCTAGTAGGCATTATGGGCTGCTGTACCCCATACTCCCATAGTAATTTACATTCCCCCACCGTGACCGGTAGTATAAATTATATGTATTGCTCGTAATTACTAAAATAATCTACTCTTTCGAGTAACCAACACCAACACTATATCCCAAGAGTGAAACGACACCCCCCTCCCAAGCGACCAACACAAAAAATTCCTTCTGCCGCCCCCTCTCAATTAGTTTTTAGACTTGCCTTGAGTACCGCGATAATAAGTAGCTTTACCAGCGTGTATACCTATCCCATCTGTCGGTATTTTACGCAACCGTGATGATGTCCAGCAAACCACGGTTCCTCAGTCCGACTGCCGTATAGACCCACTTGTTGGATTAAATCTCTCCTAGCCCTCATTATCACCGTTTGCTCTTTGGCGCCCGCTATAAGAAATTACGATTTGCAGGACTCCGACAAACTTAGAGTGAAATCTAAATCTCCCTTATACCTACCACGGCACATAGCCGTTACTAGAAAGGAATCGTATTGGCTTCTTTCCCGCTCGTAGTAGAGGATCAAGTTTATCGCCTCCCGGCAAGGATTATTATTTTTGGTCATATGCTGAGTCCCATCTTATGAGATACTATGTCGTTGGCAATCTTTCCATAGGTTTCGTGTCCCAGATGAGCCCCAATCACTTGCAAATCTTAAAGGAAACCTTAGGCCAATATCCCGGACATTTTGTGTAACTACCGGTGTCAAAAATACATCCTCAAGCCAATTTATCGGATAGCACGCAAATGGCTGGTTTGGCCGGCAAACCTCGTGCCGTTGCGGGGTATTTATATCAAACAAATGGTCTTGTTCATGCCTGATGCGCCTGGTGGCGGGCAAGAGGAAGAAGAGAGGGGAGCCGGGTAGCGAGGGAAGGAAGCCTTTTTGTAATCTAATAGATACCGGAGCGGTAAAGGTTTGAGTGCCTGCCGGAACAGATTGTGGTGGAAAACACAAAGGTAGCTAGGGCGTGAGTCTTGCGGTGGTGGTCCTAATTTTATTAGACGATCAATCCCCTTTGACATCCGAGCTGAACCTTCATATTATCATTAGAGCCTAAAGGGAGCACTAATGAATGGAGGGGTCAAAGTGCAATCACGCTCGGCTCTAAGCCCAGAAAAACACCGAAGAGTATTGAACTACAAGGCCACTCCCTCTATCTGCTATCTAAGAATAGGGTAGGAGATATATATCTCGATCTAACTAACAACACCAGAAACCCCCGGAACTCGGCTCTAAACTTGAGGGGGCACCCAGTGAGCAAGCCCTAATCCCTAGTGATCTCAAGAAATCTGAAACCACCCTGATATTTCAATATCCTCTCTGGTCCCTAGGGCATATGCCCTATGCTAACTACCGAATTCCGTACCGCATAGGATTTGAAAGCAACATTATAAAACTAAATACCCGATACATAATGCTGAATGGCGGTGTCTATCATATCAACCAATATCCAATGCCTGGAGGCATAAGATGCGAAAACAGCAATCCACTACTAAGAGCCTAGCACAGCGGGCCTCAAAAGAAATTGATCTATAACCACATATCTCCAAACCACATGACCAGATACCCGTGTATCAGCATATCCGCACAACCGCATGCCCCATAGGCAATCCAACACATATGAGGATCGCAACTACTAAACTCCCAACCGTATGGTATTTGCAGGACATTGTTGCACAGAATCAAATGTGGTATCATACCGGATGACAATGGGTGGTAATAAGCCGCAACTCCATTCCCTGACGTCCATTCTCTCTAAACCGACCGCAAAAACAGAAGTATTGTAAGCACAATAGAATTACTATTGTTGCTTTATCTACCTCCACACACGTATCCACTTTCCTCCGTGCATTTCCCCATTCCTCACTTACTCCAATAATAACAGAAGAAGGGAGCATTCTCTACAATCCCCCGACCAATGGAGTAACATAAAATAGTAAAGCTCCCGCCCTCCATGCAGTCCATTTGACTCTTCACCATTTAGCGCTATAAATTACTGCATCCGACGGCTCCATGGGTGGACGGGACCTTTTGCGAAACCAAGAAACCGTGACTAAAGCGGGCCTCCAAGCATCAACCGATGTCCAGCCGATATCACTTGTTATAAGCCTTGCTGGAATTCTCCTCATGAGTCCAGAATAAACATCTTCACTCCAAGTCCATGGATTCAACTCTTTCATTCCCCGTTTCTCGTCACCCTCCCCCGCCCCATATTGCTAGCTACGGACCAGGGGGTTTCTCCCAAAAGCCACGGTGTCAACTCCCGTCCCTCATACGCCCTATGAGCTCCCAGCTCGGTTTCGGACCTTCATATCAATATCAGAAAGCGGACACAATGCTAAGTTAGTATTGTCCGTTAACAGAATTAACCGTACACAAAGGTTCCATGGCAAGACAACTCTCCTCGCGACCCCGCATTTTCAACGCCACCCAAAGATATTCCCCTAGATCAAATATTAATTCCAACTATGTATTCTACTATATATTTACATTTTGTGTATTTTTTTTCGATTTCATGATAGTGGGGTGGTGGGGGAGTGTTGTTATCATTGCTAAATTTTTCCTATTCGTTAATGTACGGTTAATTTTGTTAAGGCACCATAACAATCACAGTCATGAATCCACCCTCCAGGGTACCTCACACCAAACAAGGAGGAGGCTCCCCCACCGCACCGCAGCAACCCGGGCACCGGGTTCTGTGCACTCACTTGATCGAAAGCAGCCAAAAACGGGATAATAATATTGTTGTTGTTAAAAAAAAAAACCTCCCTCAGAACCCCCCCAGCACCACCGAATCTTAAACATCTGCTTCACAGTATCTCACTCGATCACCCACTGATCCTCTGTTTGCATATTATGAAATCTGTTTTTTTCTAACTCACAACTGTGCCCATACCACTCCACTATAGTAAATGGTACCACTATACGGATTCTACAGAGATCATGGCGATCCTAGAATTGATTGCCTCCCCAAGCGGTGCTACAACCAATCTTCTCAGCAGGATAACAAAAATTATTAGTTATTTAAATGGCCAACATCGGCGGATAGGTAGGAGCTCTAGGTGGGGGTATGCAGTGCAGAAGTAAACTAATAATTTGCAGCATGGAAGAGTTGTTTACCACCATCGCAACATTGGGCAATGGCCGAATCGCAGTTGTCGGCCTTGTCACGACTGCCAAACAGACACATCTGCTCAGGCGATAATCTAGTAACCTCACAACCCTCCACCCTTACTCCTACTTTCCATGCCTCTGCTAACTAGGGCTTTTATTTCGACCCCGAGGATTAATTATAGATTGGTACTTATTGAAGGACCCTAGGGAATACCTTCTCAAGACAATTTATCCTCGATCACTATTGCACGACACGAATATAAATATAACTTTGTATGCGTGTCAAATTTCGTGCCCGTTCGCGGTGACTTTGAGACTCTAGGGTATGATTGCAGTTTACTAGGCTGCTGCCTCCGGGCTAATATAATGGTCCCGCTTGGACACCATATGGCTAGGGATAACTTACTAGGCAGGTGAGGCAGGGCCAATCTATTTGCACTGGTAGGAATCGGGAAAGGGCTCGGGGGACCGGAGATATTTTCGGATGTGATACAAGTGCTAATTTATGCTAGGGATAATATATCATCTCAAAATCAGAGGCCTAGAGCCGATTCTGCTTATCATGGCTCCCGGAACTTTTGGAAATTTGGCTGCTCACCACATGAATATTTTCCCATTCGCCCTTGACAGGGAACGCAGCTACCACCGTCTGTTGCACACCGTTTCTTGGGGACTGTTCCACTACAGTTAGCTTAATACCGGCTGCGACATTGACCCTGCATATCCAATGCAACAGCATCAAACGTCGGTGGCTCCGCACTGAAACACGAAAACTCACGATAACCGAACATCAACCTCATCCTCGGCTATATGCTCTGCCCTCGGCTGGCCGCTTAACTATACCCTCGGGCATAGTCCCACTTCCGAAGTGGCTCGGACAAGAAAGAGCAGAAACGACTGAGTGGAAGAAACTGATGAGAGATTAGGCATGCGCAGGAAGCTTACCATGGAGGAAGGTCCGGTCTCAGGAAGGACACAGGGCAGTCCTTCCTTCCCTTTATCTATTCATTGTCAGTTCATCGCATATCATTTTCTATCCGCCTTCGTTTTCGTTATGCTTCACTGCAGTCGATCAGTTTTCGATTGTTCCTTCCTTTGATAAGTTCTTTGTCACACTCTTTTATATCTGCTGTATGCAATTAATTGGCGCATATCCGCATCAGAACTCTGAATCTGCTGTGCCTGAAAAACCTTGTTGTTAAAAAGGAACGCCTAGACTAGGTCAGGTATCGGAAAGAGAAGTTTATACGCAGTTTATCTATCTGTCCGTCTATCCATCTATCAAGCGTAGCAAGGGAAAACAGGGATGAAATAAATAAACAAAGAAGAAGTAAAGGGAAGGAGTTTTTGTAACAAGGAATAGATTGGATGAGGGGATTGGAATCAGGATAAATGGTGGAGGTTAACAAATGAGATAGCCCACCAGTTGCTGGGCGATGCAGAAGTTGGCGAGGCTCCATTTGCAAACACCGGCATATATCTGGAGGGTTTAGAGGGGTATGCCTACATACATATGGGATTTGCGACAATAACAGTAGTGGAGAATTTCGAGATCATGTTACCGGACTCATAAAAAGAACATAGAAGGGGAAAATGGAAGACAGTAATGCCCAGGGCAGCGCATACTAGACTATTAGAGATTGACAAAGGCCAGTGCTAGAAAACAAGGAATCCCATGCGATTTAGGGAATCTCGTGCGATTTGGGCGTAGAAAATTGGGCACCTAGTGCTTCTGCTATATCATGGTTGACTCATAGCTGGTGGGGTTACCGCGCAACTAGGCCTTCGAGGGATATCAGAGCTTATAGTAGCCTCACGATTCCCGCATGGCTCCTCCGAGCAGTATGAGAGAACGGTGTACCGCCATTTTTTATTCGGCCTGTCGAGTTAGATACCTTCGTCTTCCAGCGGCCACTTGGCCACCCCCTGGTGTCCCTCGGGAGCGGCACATCCGCGCGGTGTTCGCTCATTCCTATCTAGGCAATTGCAGTCGACATCTGCTCGTCCCAACAGTAGCTTGACTACCTCCTCATGTCCATTGAGAGCAGCACATCCGAGTGGTGTACGATTGTCTACATCTAGCCGATTGGGGTCGATATCTTCCCGCTCTAGTAGCAGCTTGACTACCCCTTCGTGGCCTTTGTTAGCAGCACTTCCGAGTGGTGTTCGATCATATTTATCCTGTTGATTGGGGTCGACATCTTCCCGTTCTAGTAGTAGCTTGACCACCCCTTCATGTCCCTCAAAAGCAACACATCCGAGTGGTGTACGATTTTTTTCATCTAGCCGATTGGGGTCGATATCTTCCCGCTCTAGTAGCAGTTTGACTACCCCTTCGTAGCCTTTGATAGCAGCGCTCCGGAGTGGTGTTCGACCTTGCATACCCGAGCGATTGGGGTCAACGTCTTCCCGCCCTAGCAGTAACTCAACCACCCCTTCATGTCCCTCAAAAGCAGCACATCCGAGTGGTGTACGATTGTCTACATCTAGCCGATTGGGGTCGATATCTTCCCGCTCTAGTAGCAGCTTGACTACCCCTTCGTAGCCTTTGATAGCAGCACATCCGAGTGGTGTTCGATCATTTTCATCTGACCGATTGGGGTCGATATCTTCCCGCTCTAGTAGCAGCTTGACTACCCCTTCGTAGCCTTTGATAGCAGCGCTTCGGAGTGGTGTTCGACCTTGAGTACCCGAGCGATTAGGGTCAACGTCTTCCCGCCCTAGCAGTAACTCAACCATCCCTTCATGTCCCTCAAAAGCAGCACATCCGAGTGGTGTACGATTGTCTACATCTAGCCGATTGGGGTCGATATCTTCCCGCTCTAGTAGCAGTTTGACTACCCCTTCGTAGCCTTTGATAACAGCGCTCCGGAGTGGTGTTCGACCTTGCATACCTGAGCGATTGGGGTCAACGTCTTCCCGCTCTAGCAGCAGCTTGGCCACCCCTTCATGTCCCTCGACAGCAGCACATCCGAGAGGTGTTCGATCATTCACATCCAGGCGATTGGGGTTGACATCTTCCCGTTCTAGCAGTAACTTGACCACCCCTTCATGCCCCCCAACAGCAGCACATCCGAGCGGCGTCCGATTATATGTGCCTGCGCGATTGGGATCGACACCTTCCTGTCCCAGCAGTATTTTCGCGGCTCCCACATGCCCATTCCTCGCCACCAATGCCAGAGGTGTACTGCCTGTGCAATCTGGTTGATTGATATCGCAACCTTCAGTATTTGTGACCGTAGTTATTAGTTCAACAATCCCGAAGAACGATGCGCAGTGTAGTCCAGAGAAGAGTAGAGGAGCACGGATGTACCCAGTATACCCGGAATGTGATATTTGCTTCAATAGTGACACAGCGGACACATGGTCTTCGAAAGGGGTCAAGAGCTCCAGCGCAAGGGTCTTCGCATGATCTGAGAGCTCCCTCCCTGCATGTGTTCCCCAGTATCTCGATGAATAGCCGAGGAACGGGACGCTTTGGCGATCTGGGAGAGGATAGGGTGGGAGGTCCTTGACCTGCTGTGAGTTCAGGTAGGTCAAGCAGGTTTCTGAAAGAATCGAGTGAGGTTTATTGAAGAGACTTGGATGAGCGCAAAGATACTCCTGGAGGGTATGATGAATTAACCGCACTGTCGAAGCTTCCTTATCCACCGTGATTAAGCCTTGACAGCAGTGGAGCAATGTGCCAATTGAAGGAACATTTTCGGGGTCGAACTCTGTTGCTCCGATCTCCACAGCCAGTGCATGGCACAACTCATCCACCTGTAATGGCCGTTCCGAATAACAGACCCATGTAAGAGTGGCCATCGCAAGTCTTGTACTTTCCTCATCCTGCACTCTCACCCGCTCCAGCGTCACACCGTATGCATCCCCTAACCCTGCCCCATCTTTTATTGCCTTGAGTGCATTCCTCCGCCGGGAAATCGTGGTCCCTCGCAGGACTGCCTTGATGTGGAGAGAAGCAAGTAAGAATCTAAGTTCAGACATTTCAGCCATCGACTTAGCCCAGCCTTTCCATAGTACTCATTTTTACATACGTTTCTGAGTTTATCCCCGGTATACTCTTCATAATCTCTGTTCTCAATGCGCTGCTCATTATATCTGGTGCAGTATCCTTTCTTAGTTTCTCACGCAGAAATTGAAGGACCTCGTCCTCCGTAGTTCGTATCAAGATAAAAGCTGCCGCCCCACCCAATCTCCTCCCCACCTCACTCTGGACTTGTGATCTTCCTGTCATAAATATGCGTGTACACCGCGACCCCTGCAGAATCTGCCCCAATGATTCGAGAACCACCATTCGATGCTCTGGCACACATTCGTCAAGTGCGTCAACACATATAAACGTTCGCTTTGTCGCTACCATGGTCTGGAACATATTCAATATTCCCGAAACTTGAAGCCCCCTACCCCCAATAACCATTCTCTCTTCATGAAAGCCCCGGGCTACCACTTCAGGAATTTCCCCAGGCCCGCTGACTAGCTGTCGTAGCAATGAGCCGAGCATATTTTCCGGTGACTGCTCATTCCGAGCAGCAAAGTCGAAGTAAAAACAGGCAACGGCAGTATCCTCCTTAGCGGCCTCGTCGCACAGCCTGTCTACAACTAGTGACCTGTTATCGCAACCTATCAGCCACTATGGCACTCTTTGACCCCCACAGGGACCGACCCTCACTTACATAATATAGCTTTTTCCCACTCCTGGATTGCCGTGGCAGAATAAGGTCGGGTGATAAGTTCCATCCTCCCTACTGCCATCGTGCCAGTGCCTAAACTCCTTAGTTTCCAGTAGCCAGGCTCCAATACCGTCCACCCGCTGGGCTCCGATGTCTCGATGCCGTACCCGTGGCTCTAGTGGGGATAGCCAGGCGAGTATTTCGGACCTATTTTCCGGGGTAGTGTAGTTAAAGGTAGTGTTAAAAGAGTTATGGTTATTGCTGAATGCTTGTGACATTTTTCAATTTTCGCCGCTTTGAACGTTGTTGAGAGCAAGACGTTGATTAACTTGGGTGCCATTGACGGGAGGGAATACACGAAGGTGGGGAAAAGGGGGGCTGATCGCAAAGTCTTGCGCCTGACTACAGCAACACTTTTCCAGTCATTGGATCCAAAATGTGTTACACAAACGATCAAGGACTGCTTGCGCCAAAAGCGTGGGTAATACCGTATATTGGCATGCAGCAGCATTCGCGCCAGTTATTCTATTCCCTGCTTTTTCTTCCACACATTCCAAAGTAACAGGGATCTAAGGACCTGATACCACTACCGGTATTGGTGGCATCACTCAAAGCTCTTCAATTTCTATCTCAAAATTAACTTTACGTTTATCATACCTCCAGCACCCATACCTCAAAGTTCGTCCCCAAGAGGGCGCCAAGCCAAACCGTCCAATTGCGGTGTGGAAGCCTGAGAGACAGAGAGGTGGCCAAGATTTTCGGTATGATGTCCGTGTCGCGCAGATCGCGGGGTTACTGGAAGGTCGCCGGTCCGGACCATGCGCAAAGTATCCCATCGAGAGCACAGGCTCGGGGGCGAGGACGTTGCAGACTATCGATAGGGCAGTGGTAGGTGTGGAATCTTGATGCACTAAGAACTTAACTTCGCCTATCATAGCTCATAGGAGAAATGCGGTAATACTCGAGTATAAAGTAAAGTACTCGTACAGTATAATGCTCGAGTACTTGAGTCGAGGAAAAGTAGGGTTGATCGTAGACCGGGAGGGGGGTTAACGAGCAGTAGGTTAACGAACGGACTAGACAAAATCGCTGCCCGAATGAAGGTCTACTATTATGTCACTAGTGCAGTGCTCGCTTTACAGTATCCCAGAGGGTCGCGAGATTCTCGAGTTGCGAGAGTCGTAGCATAAAAACGGGTACATGCCTCCACTTAAATCAAGGCTTAGCCCAAAAGAGAAACTTCAATCCGAAGAGCAAACAAGAAGGGTATCAAAAAAAATTTAAAAGCAGGGTTGACCATGGGAAAATCCATGCCAAGTGGCCGAGAGCGCCGCCACTCTCGCAACTCGAGAATCTCGCGACCCTCTGTGATACCGTAAAAACTAAAATAAACGAAAAATGTGCTAGTAGGTTGAGTTAAGGTGAAACAGGCAGGGAAGGGGGAGATTGGTGTCTTAGGTGGATTTTTGTTGAGTTTCTTGGCATATTCTCAACGACA
>Ga0307517_10000931_pt1 | contig 49719 bp, 60 predicted proteins | sample 23_EM_MG_FD_194515 | JGI IMG/M metagenome (GOLD analysis project Ga0307517, IMG submission 194515) | Populus trichocarpa ectomycorrhiza microbial communities from riparian zone in the Pacific Northwest, United States - 23_EM | ecosystem: Host-associated > Plants > Roots > Unclassified | place... | reverse complement strand
TGGGTCAGGGAACAGGCCACAATACAATTCATCTCGACCCGGACGATATTCAAGGGTCTGGTTTCGAACTTATTGTTTCTCAAACCTTGCGAGAGTTCGGATCCAAACGACGACAGTTCAAACACCCACAGCTCATCCTCTCTTCAAGAGTCAACTCGGGCTCTATCCGAGAACAGTGCTATTTTGACAGTAGCTGTGGAGGTCGCACACTCCGGGGGTACAGTGGTTTTTACCCTGCGGCCGCCTTGGTTCTCGAGGTTTGTAGGGCACCTATCTTGGGGCAGTCGCCGCTTACGACAAGGACACTGCCGGGCCTCGCCCGCGTGGACGAGGACAAAAGGTTAGACGATCTCGGCCAACAGTGCTATTGCCGAATACTTGGGACCCGAAGAAATCAATGGGCGAAAGTATACGAATGTCATAGGAGAAAACACCCCTCGGCAACATGGCTCCGCATCGATTCTGACCCCATTTCTGTGAGGTCAGAACAACAGTCGACGTCGTGATGCGTCTCGTGATGCACGGAACGAACAAGCGCACACACGGCAGCTCGGGAAATCACGACACTTTATAAACCCTGCCACTGCCACAGAACAAGGAAGCTAAAATGATTCTCCTCACGAATTTGTCATAGATTTCGATCAGCGGCATTGGGGGGAACGTGAAAGGCGCGCTGGGAAGCAAGTTCTCGCCGTCGGGGATGATGGAATCGATGAAATTCCATATCGGTGGTCCAGGGGTCGGAATCGCATCGAGCAAACGCAAACGACTGATGAAAGATTAAAGGGATCGCGGCGGTTATAGCCTCTCGCTTGGATTAATCGTTATCTCCCAAGCGGCATTATCCATCCCGTCTGTTGGCTGCGCGGGGTTTATCATCTCGGCGGCGATTCCGTCCGCCCGCCGCGTAGTCGGACGACGTGCCCATACGTACGTACACGGGATACGTAGTAGTACTCATCACCCACCAAACACAGGTCCGATGGACATTTTACCCGAACACCCGAACACCCCGTCGTGGACTAGCAACATGTGCGTGCATACGCATCACCCTGATTTCCAAATGTGTAACTGCATTATCAACAGGGCAGGGTCGGACCCAATGGGCGAGGTGGTTGAACAAACAGGGGTGCGTGTATTAGGGAATTCGGGGACGCTATGCGGTTAGGGGTGTAACTAGGCGAAGGTATAAGCTACCCGAGAAGAAGTAAAATAATATACGGGCGAAATATAGAGATACGTTAGGCAACAAGAGCAACAAGCGTAGAGGCGGAACAGAATCCCCAGAAGCGGAAGTTCACAAGATGAAAGAGATACAGGGAACGGTCGCTTAGGCGAGAGAGAAGATAGATGCAACATGATACTGCGACAGCGTCCATGGCAGTGCAAGGAAATGTACGTGACATACGGTGAATCACTGTCATTGAAAATGAAAAATGCGGGGTACTTGCGCCAACGTGCGGGAGAGAACATCACGATCGGTGGCGAGGTTTGAATATCCTGGGATCGTATTGAGGACCCTGCTTGCCAAAGATATGTCTCTGGATGTACGAATTCCGTAAGATTCCGCGGGGATCGACTTCCTGAAGCACTCGGACGAAATCTTCAAACCGGGGATACATTCGCTTCAGGTCTTCGGGCTTCAGCGGGTGAGCCTTGGCCCAATGGGGTCGTCCCCCATACTTGAGCATTATCTCCTCAAAGGAAGCGAATAGTTTGCGATACGGCGAGTTAAGCCCATACGGCCTGAACGGGAGGAGAGAGGGGGAGGGGAGCAAGAGCGGATCAGAACCGGGCGGGAAAAAGACAACAACAGAAGGTTCCACAGATTGCGGGGATGAAGAGAAACTTACTTGAATTGAACGATGCCAATCCAGGTGGTCTTCTGACCGTGGCTAGGGCTTAACCAGATTTCATCCGAGGCGGAGAACCGGATTTCGACAGGGAAATGGACCCGAGCTCCCAACCGATCTGTGTGTTCCCGTTCGAACAGGTGTCGTAACTCTCGTAAACAGACTTGGGAGTTGCTGTATGGGATGGACCATTCGGACGTGTACTGCGGAAACTGGCGAACAGGATTAAGTAAGTAACAACTGGTGGAGACGGCGAATTGCGTCATACGCTGCAGTCCAGGTTGAACACCTTGTAGCTATCGTCAACTCGGACGGACTTGCCCCCGATGAGCCACACCTTGAGCCAACCGATGAAGAAGACGAGATCTGGCAGCCACAGCGAGATAAAGAGGAGGAGTTGGAGGACGTGATGGCCAATAAGACAGTCCCAAAACCAATTACCAATCAGCTGCTTCGGCTATATGGGGATAGGCACGGGAAGTCCCGTCGGTCGGTCAGGATAAGCTGATTGGATGACGAAAGCGGGGTCCAACGCACCTCTCTCGTGCGGTACGAGGTGTTGATACGAACCTTGTCCACTTGAGGAAACCACCACATGCGGACGTGTTCGCCAGAGTGAGCGAGCTCGTCCAACTTGTCAATCGTCTCGTCCAAATCAATGGTCTCGGATACCTCCTTGAGGTGAAACGCGGGCTCGACTTGCAGGGTGACGGAGACGAGGAGACCGGTGCTGCCGAGGCCACAGAGGGACGCCATGAAGAGGTCAGGGTTCTCTGTTCGGGAACACCGGACTGGTGTTCCGTCCGCCAAGAGGAGACCGAGCGCGAGCACATGTGTGGAAATTACTCCGTAGTTGATGCCTGATCCGTGTGTCGCAGTCGTTATTACTCCCGCGAGGGTTTGGTCAGATATCGAACCGAGGTTGGACATAGCGAGGCCCTGAGCACCCAAGGCCGCATGAAGTTGGTTGAGGGTGATGCCGGCTTCGGCGACGACAAAACATTTGTCCCTATTGATCTGTTTGAGGGAGGAGAGGACCGGAAAGGGGGAAGGAAGAAGAAATGGGCGTTAGTGGTGGTCGTGCCTGGGCCGTAAAATGTGAACCTTGATTCATCATCCATCACTTGGTGATGCATGATGGACACAAGGGGCCAGAGAGAAAGAGGAAGAGAGGAGAGACGGCAGCGGAAATTGACTTTGAAAGGCTTAACCGAGAAGCGAACTTACTTGGAGGATCTTATCTAGCTTTGTGGTTCGCAGCATGTACTCGTCGGTGCACGCCAAATCACTGGGGCTGTGGCCGACGCCGACGGCACGGACTGTCTTGCCTTTTCTTCTGGCAAGCTCGAATATCAGCGCACACTGGTGCACAGTCCGCGGCTCGAAGACGAGGCGGGGGTTGCAGGCGTAGGTCCCGGCCCAGTTGACGAAGGTGGCGCGGGGGGAGGAGGGGGAGAGGGTGACCGGTGCTAAGGCGTCATGGAGGGACTGGGTTGAGAGCAGCGAGGGGTCAGACATCTGAGAGGGGGGCGATGCATTTTTTTGGGCACGAAGGAGGGCTCTTATACGAATTTGATGACGAGCGGACGAACGGGTGGCTCCGAGGGGAAGAGCAGCAACGAGACACAAGGTCGGGAGCGGGTTCAGTGGAATAATCGGTTTACAGATCCGTTCTCATGGACAGAGATCTTCGCCTGTGCCGGCAGATGAAATCACTAATTCCCGATAAAATGCTGCCCGCGCCTTCCACCATCGACATTGCGTTGGGAGAATGCCCGGATGTGAAACAATTGATAGTCCGCATCTGGTCCATCCCCCCCCGGAGTCTCCCAGGTCCACCGGTCCTCTTTGCCGGTAACCATCGGCGTTGGCCGCGCTCACACTCCACGCCGCCCTTGCAGACACACACGTATATATAGAAGGTGTCAGGTGTAAGCGTAAAAGACGGCGAGATAGACACCGAACATCCTGTCATATCCTGTGACTCATGCCCTGAAATCAAAAACAACCCGGCCCCAATCCTGTCCTTCATAAATCAGTATGCCCCGAACCTCAGCGCTGTCCAACTCAAGTCCCAGTTCAAATTCTGTCAACCCAATTGTCAACTATCCGCGTGCACTGGAAATTAAACACGGGCCATTCACCTGTATAGAATCCGTTCGGGTGCGGCATGTTGGAGTTTTCCTGGAAACTGGGTAACGATCCGAGGTCTACGGTCCATTTGCACAGTTCCGTGATCTCTCCCTATCAAAACCGGTGTTATGTGCGTCAGTGGCACGAACCACCACAAAAATCATAGAAATGAAAAACACGACCGAGAGATAAGCCATCGAGACACGTACCTCATCGCTGTATCGCATGATGTTGTCGGACCTTGATGTGTAGATAATGGCATCGAAGATACGATCTGGATCACGAAATTCACACATCAGCCAAATCCCCATCTCCAGAGCGTTAACGGTGCGAGATGCCAGCAGGGAAGGGGTTCTATTTGATTTATCGCCCGTCATTTACCTTGGCCAGTTTGTGAGAATTTACTGTCAGGATCAAGGGATCGTTGTCATCAACCCTCCAGATATAGTATAAATCTCGCCAAACTGGCTCACCAGAACTTCCTCTTTAGTCTCTGCCTGGTAACACAAAACCGATCCCACATAATCAGCTTGCCGTCTCAACTTGTCGCAAAAACAAACGCCGGCCAAACGCACCCTTTACGGAGCACTGCACCCTTAGCCACCAAGTACTGCAATCTAATGGAGTCCCAAAGTGATCAGTGATCGAGTCTGACTTTCTGAGCGAGAAAAATGCAGGAAGCAAAGGGCTAAGCGCGGACTAGATCCACAATTTCACCGATAACCCCATCCTCGGTGCCAAAATCGGGGGTTCGCGCCAAAAAAGCGATACTAGAAGGCCCCACACTTACCGGTTCTCGCAAACCGGAACGCCCGCGTCGTTCTCTTTGATGTACGCGGGGCGCTTCATCCAATCTTCCGAATCGGCGGGCAGTTTCACCTAGCACCAGGGGGAAGGATAAATCAGCTACCAGTCCTCCTTCGACGCTGCGTCGCCGCTCCCCCTCCGATGCGAAAAACGGGCGGGCCGATGAACGGCAACGGGTGAAAGCCGAGGGGGAGACGCGGACGTTGGTTCCGGGAGTCTTTAATCTCACCTTCATCATGTAAGACTGTGGCGCGATTACGCTCGAAACCAGAGGTCTTCGTGCTAACCCGTATTGTGCAGCACCGCGGACAGTGGCGGTGTCACAGTCAGAGGGTCTAGCAATGACCCGAATGTTGGCTCCGAACTTTTCCTAACATGACGGGAGAAGCGTAATAAGTCAGCTTTGCAACCACCCGACCGTCTTCTAATCCGCACAAACCTTCACGCGCCTGAAGAGGTACTCGCTGCCCGAAAAGCCACCCACGAGGAGGAGAGCGTCAAGCCTTTGATCAACCTTCTTCGACTGGTCTTCGATCAAATCTATGGCCTGGATGGTCAAGCAGCATCATCGGATTCAGGGATTATAAGTGGTCCTATCCAAGACAAAGGGGCTAAAATAGGAACAGACCTGATTGACGACTGGTTCAAAAACCTCCCGGCGCAGCAGGTTTCCAGGAATAACCAATTCTCCGTTGAAAAGCCCCACGGAAGGGTCATCTGGGTCTTCTACGTTGAAACAGGTAAAGTAGAACATCTTATCTGTTCATCGAAAAGCGGGCACAGACAAAATAATACAACGGGCGAGGATGTCAGTGTTCCGTGTCAACAATGAAGAAAAAACAGACAGGCGTATCCGCCCAAGACAACTCACCATCATCGACTTCGCCCATGTACGCCAACTTGTCGGTTTCGCTAAAGTTGTGCATGAAGTAGGCCAAACTTGGTGCATCCAGGTGGGCGGGGTGATCGGCGAGTAACGTCCGAACAAGCTCCCTGAACCTCAGGTCCAAGAATAATGATCCACAATTTGCCCCTGAGCGCGCGCACATTTCCGCAATCTCCAGGTTTGACATCTGTCCGATGATCTTGTAGATGGCCAGATCCTACGGGTCGAAACATCGGCGGTTCAAACAATACAAAAACACATCAACCGATTTTAGAACGTCCCAAGTGCCATAGACGACGACAAGGGTTCAAGAATGGAAATAACAAATGTGCGAGCGTTTGTGATAGTGAGCGAGAAGAGTCATGAAGACGTAGGTGGATCACGTACGACAGTACCACCTCCAGCATCACAGATCATGAAGTTTTGATTCGGTTGCAGTTTGTGCAAGTCGGTGAGGTGTGCACAGTGAACGGCGGCCGCTTCCGGTTCGCTGGACGGTGGAGAATCGCGGATAGAGCGACAGTACGTACAATCAGAATGTACAGATGTCGATCGTCAACAGGGCGCAGAGGGCAACAAGGAAAGGACGTACGTAATGATCCTAAGGCGATCCCTCCAATCCCGGTCGCCCGCTCTCGAAGACTGGACGAGCCCAGCGTTGATTGCTGCTTCACGCATCATTTGGCAGCCCAAGGCGTCCCAGGCGGCAGGGACCGTTAACCAGACATCCGCGGCGCCTTGACGCGACGAATGCAGTGAAGGGGTGGGTGAAATACGGGTAAGTGTCTCAGTTCTATCACAACATAGGAGAATGTATACACACCGAGATCAGCAACCGCACCAATCTCGCGGGTTATTTGCTGTTTGGCGTACTCCCAAATGCAAGAAAGGAAGTCGACGATCAAGTCTATGGCTTTCTTGCCAGGCTGTATATGGAATTGTCAAAAGCCGTGATTTCTCGGAGAGGTTGCCAGCCACCGTATCTCCTTTAGAAGAACAGTGGGTGACTTTTCAAGTTGGGGATACGTACAGGTAACGCGGGCAGGCGGGGATCCACAGCGCCGGCATCGCGGAGTGCGTGCGGCTCCAAGAATAGTTTGAACCTGGGAACAGAGGCGAAGAAAGAATGTGATTAGCTACACGTCGGAATTGTGAAAACACGGCGAAACACCCTAAGGGTACGCCATGCGCGATAAAATGACAATTGATACAGACCATTCACATTTGATAGTGCCGGGCATTGGGCTGGCATTCTTTGCTTCCAAACCCCAAGCAAGGACCTGCCCGTCGTCGCTGTACAGCAGACAGGTAGGGATTTTGCGGAAGGTCTCGAAGGATCCAGGCCAGTGAAGTATCTGCTGCACCTGTCCAGCGGCAATTCGGGATGAACCATACGCCTGAAGAAGAGCGTGTTACATGATCAATACGCGTCACATAGTGGGCGGTGAAGGTGAGGAATGGTCTCACTATGCCAGAGAAGGTGGTACCTATCACATGAAACCGTCAGGGGGTTGCAACAGATGGCCCAAGAAGTTCGGAGAAGACGTACCGAAGTCGATCGAAACGGAGAGCTTTCCTTCGTCCGTCGGAATAATGTAGCCTTTGGTCGGTGGAGGTGGCGAAACGGTGCTAATGGGACCATAAGCACCGACTGGAGGCGGTGAAGGCGGTAAGCTTGGTGGAGGTCGGATGATGGATGGCGCCTGGTAGGTCGTTCCGCTCAGCGTGCTCGGGTTGAACCCGGACTGTTGAAAGGGGTGGTTGAAATTGCTCGGCGGCGGTGGCGAGTGGGAGGTTCCGTGCGAGTAATGGGTCGGGGGAGGAGACGGGACGGTGGGGGGCTGGTACGGTTTCTCCTGCCACCCTATGCCTGGCTGGGGGGTAGGCTGCTGATTTATGGGCGATGGTTGAGGATATTGAGAGTATGGGCGGTTCTTCTCGTCTGCGCCCTTGTTCGCAGCTGGCGTACCGCAACACGACATAGTGGAGGCGCGGGGTGGGGAGAGCAGCAGGGGAACCTCCCACTGTCCGGAGGTTCAGAATCGGGCTGTGCCTGCCGCGCCGCCTGGCGCCCGGTATCACGTGGCTCGGATGGCCAACTACACATGGCTTTCGGGCGTAGATCCAAGTTGGCCTCAGCGTGAAGGGGGGGAGAGACTCTGGAATGTACACTAGATTCGCCGGAAGTGCTGTGGGTATGTTTCTTACGCAAATTGTTTTAACCATCTCTCCATTCTTCCGTCAATCCGACCGCAGGACAGAGCAACAGGTTATTTCATCGGATCTACAGAGAAAAGGTGCGAGCGGGGTCGCAGTGAGGGTCTGAGACCTCGGACAGGACCGGTGGATGGCGTGAGGTCCGCGTAGACCCTCCGAACCCGCAGTCTGGCTCCCCCGGAGCCAGATGGAGGCAGGCTGCAATGATACGGAATCATATGGACCGACATTCAGTTGTTTGTTCCGTAAAAGAGACTTCTACGGATGCATTCAAGTTAAAACCTGTGGGATGCTCCGATTGAATGCCATCCTCGCATATCAGCCGACTACTCCCTGAATCCCGCTCCCAGCAAGCGACAGCTCAAACGTGGGACCATCGGAAGACCATCAGGGGCCGAGGAACGGAAACCAGAGTCGTCATCGTTGTCGTAATGGTCCCCGGTGCTCTCTGCAGTCGTTCCGGGTCGAGAGCCATCCTCACCGCTGACTTGGAGGTACGGCAAGTTGATCCGCGCGGACGCAGAAGGAACGGCCAGTCACGAGTCGGATGGGGAGATTATGTGCAGATGACTAGCGACGGCGAACAGCGAGAATCAAGGGACAACACATGGGTGCGAATACGGCTGATCTGATTCCGGGATCACGATAATCAGGCCTGCATTGAGCCCAGCGGGGAGAGGCATTCATGTCAAGGGCAGAGCCGATACAAATGTCTCCTAATGACACAGGCTCAGGGGCACCAGCGACCATTCTGAATTGGCTCCAGCCACGGGTGCGTCTGAGGCACTCCTCGAGGCCGATGGGTAAAATTTCCTTGACAACAATGATCCTGCGGGTTTCGCCCATGAGAGTTTTTTTCATCTCCTTGACGGAACGGACATACCGAAATGGACGGACCGACTGGACGAGTCTCCATTCTGCATCAGTTGAAACTCCGCGGATCGTCCCACGCGCGGCAGCTTTCGCGATGACCACCAAAGCCGTCGGAAACCAACTCCAGAAACTCGCTGCACAGTGGCCAGCGGATCCTTTCAGACCTCACCTCCAGCTCAAGACCTTCTTTGAGTCCCTCTCCCACCACCCAAACCTCACGGATGGAGCCGTGATTGCCACGCGTTCGCTCCTCCAGAATGATACGCGTCATAAAGTACGTCGTTGTTCCTACTCGCTAGAATCGTAGAGCCCGTGTGCTGATGGTCATGCCACCTCTTCCCGCGCCGATCCACAGTACAAGCTCGGCGAACGCATGATGAAGCCAGCTTCCATGCCACATCACTACGACAGGCTTACGGAGGCGTTTGTAAAAAGTTCGCAAGGCATCGGCCGACCTTGGTGGAAAAGGTTCTTCAACGTGTGGTAGTGTCAGCACAATACAGATTCAAGGAATTCAGTGCTGGGCGGGACCCCCCTCCTAACCAGTAAACACCGTGACCGCTTGACAACAAACGAAAACCTCGCTGGTCGCACGACACGCATCACATCGGGTTGTACATAACGAGTCAACGTACTTGCTAGAGATCAAGGAAGTCAATGTGCACCCCAACCGGGGCAATGACAGTACGAGCTCTCAACATGTCAACTTCCGTCGATGCTGCTCCGCTGTTTGCCGGGGCGAGCAGCCTTACGAATTTACGAATTTGAATTGCAACTCAAATATCCCCCGGACGTTATTTGCCGTTCTCGTCAGCTTCGCAAGCACATCGCCGTCACTCGCATCTACATCAGACGACGTCAAATGCGGCATCAATGAACCCTTACAAGAATCCTGTGCGGGTTGTGCATGGCCTTCAAACGATCGGGACCGGTTTTACAAAGGCACAGGCCAATCGTTTCTTTCGGTACGTAACCTCCAGGAGGCCCAGGTCATAAATTCCAGTTTCGTACAACTTCCCACGCCATCCACGCAAACCATATCTCCGCCACCATCTCAGCCCGTCAAATGAGACGAAAACGGGAAAGTGAAAGAGGGTGGCTCAACGGGAATGATGTGGAACTAGGAGGATGAATGAATAGAAAATACATGCACAGCCGACGGGGCTCCACAAATCGCATATTCTGTTATATCGCCATGAGTCTTACAGGGCCTCGGTGGTTCGTTTGTCGAGAATGTCATAATGGCCGGGCCTGCGATCGTCGTAAGCAAAAAATCCTCTGCCCGAGGTTGGCTTCGTCTGCGCCTCGACCAAACACCCTCGAGATCGGGGAAAGAGCTGAGAAACTCACCGGTACAACAACGTAATTGGTGAACTATTTTCAAGCTGCGAGTCCGGGTCACGGAATTCAACGAAATCGACCTTGCCGGATGACGATCGCCCATCAAGATACGCAACGTTGACATTCATTTTCAAAGCGCGCGTCAACGCGGTCATCTGAACGTGGTCTGTAATTCCGTAGCCACCCACCCGGGCGAGTTGAGAGTTGGACGGAGCGAGCGAGAGCGAGAAGCCACGGACCTGCTTCTTTGCCGACAGCCTCAACAAAATGTTCGCAGAACTCGCGAGGGTCCATTGGTACGCCGATTTCTGGATGGAACAGGAACGGAGCATACTGCTCTGGATCATTCCGGATTTGGGCCGACGCCACAAGTCTCAGGTATACAACGACAGAGTTCGAAACTGGAGTTCTGATCTTTAGATCCACTTGGCATGTGGGGATGTGCGGTAAATTTCACCTTCTGCACTTTGAAACGCCTCCAATAAGGTCTCGGAAGTAAGCGTTGTCCCCCCCGGCTCGGGAATAATAATTTGCTGGATCAAGGACAGGAGCACTTCGTAGAAATCCTCAAAGACCAGTTTTTGGAACCCCGCTTTCTCCAATGTCGGAAAGGTGGATTCCAGTAGGGAAGTCGCAAGTACAACCGCCACACCCGTCTCTGGAGAATTCAAAATATTTTCGATGAACCCGAACGCGAGAGCTACGATGGGAAAACGTCCTGTGATCAATGGAAACATAACGCAATGATGACGGCCGGGTTCCGACGGGTGTGTACGGCTGTGGCTCACATCGGTAGAAACAGTCTCCGTCCCCACGTGCCCGTCGAATGCTCACGTATCCTTGCGAGATGAGGTAGTCAATCTGATCGACGAAGGATATGGCACCTCCGTCGTATTCTGCACGGAGTGTTGACATCGATGTCAAGGGTCCGATAAGGGGTCGGTCTGGGACCGCATCATCCAGTAGATTCTGCACACGATGAAAGATAAGCGAGCTTCGACACCAAACTGGCGACGAGGAGAGATCAGCGATAGGATGCCAAGGACGCCACATGCCTGGTTGAGATCATAAAGTTGAGCTTGACTCAGTTCTGAAATATCTGGGGTCCAGCAAAGTCACGGAGGGTCTTTGATCGATAGGTTGTGCGCTCTTACCGGTATCCTCGTTCACGATAACAATGGATGGAGGGGATGCTGGAGGTAGTGGTGATTAGCTCTAACCGTCTGCGTGCTCGTACCGCTTGCAACAGACCATTCACCGGTTCCGATGGGGCTACCGAAGTGGAGGCCTCTGATTCCACTGGAAGTTGCATCGTCTCGATTGGTGGCACTGGAAGGACCCCGGAACAAATGGCCCGTTTGCCACAGTCACAATTCCAATTGTGAAATACATCACGTGACCCACGCGTCGGGTAATATCTGCATTCCAGGGGAAGATCTCAACCTCAGACCTCAACGTCGACCACGACTCACCCCTGAATGCGCGATCGCCTTCTCCAACGGCATTGGGTCTCGTCATGTCATCTGCTACTTTGTCACAAGATAAGGGATCAGCTTACGAGCACCGTGGGTCACGATTATTCCGAACCGTGGATTCGGTGGCTTATCGGTTGGACCGCGTCAGGAAAGTTTATGAATGGGGCGCCTGCCCCACTGGCAGAAGATGAAGATTCCGACTTCGGTCACGAGTCTTGGTACGATCGTAAGGAAGATAAGGACAAGACAAAAGGTCGGCGCAGCGGGAAACAAGCGGAGTCCAGGAAGTCTGGCGTCAAGGACCCGGTGGACGGTGATGACGACCGCGTCGCCAACTTTAACCTGCTTGACCCCGGCCTCCCCTCGGACGAAAGTGATGAGGAATCCTTCCTCGACAGTAGTCACAGTAAGCCGCATTCGCACCTCTACATATGCCCCCAGTCCGACCAGACCCTTCTCGGTGCAGAAACCCCAGCATTCATCCTGGAAAGACGTGGTCAGCATAAACCACTCAGCTCATACTTCGAGGACGCGGTATTGGACCGAGAAGGTAGCGTCGGTCACGAAACAGAATCCCGGCTCCAGGAAGGGATAAAACGAGGCGGGAACGTTAATGCCGTAGCTGGCGTCTCCGATGTTGAAACTCCTACAAACCGCATGGTCAGGTCAACTCCATCTGACAGTAAGGATTCGATCACAGGCAAGTCCAGGTCCAGTCACCATTTCGCGCATGACGCGTTAACGTCACCTGCCCAGAGTCAGAAACGGAAGCCGACATCAAGGCGTTCGTACAGTCCGTAGCCAAACGGAAATACCTCGGATATTCGAAGTCTCCAAACAAGCGACAGAAGCTGTCTGCCGAAGACAATGACGAGTCCGTCACTGAATCTGATGAGGACTACCCCTGTATGTTCCCTTGGGCGTTCCTGTTCACCTCCGCCGACTGATTGACCGTACCTTCTTCCTTATGTGACCATGGCTGGTCGTTTGTCCACCTGTCTCTCGTTACCTTCGTTCCATGACGTGACACCCAATTAGCAATTGCACCAGGAACGACACCACAACCCTACCATGTGCAACCAAGCAGAATTAGCCGAGTTTCCGACGAATCAGAAACAGAATCCGATGATGACCCCCTTGTTCCCGTTACACCCGCAACTGCAAGTAACCCCAGCTCGCAAAGCGAATCGCTTGAGACGCGCCCGGCTTTCCGACTCGGACCCTCCCAACATCGCCTAGGCCCTCTGATCTTGGACCGACGTAAACACATTCAGATACCCTCCACGATAAACACATTTCTGCGAGATTATCAGCGAGACGGAGTTAAGTTTTTGTATGCCAAGTTCAGGGATTCAATGGGTGGTATGCTCGGGGATGACATGGGATTAGTAGGTGTTGTTTGAAACTCATCTCGGACGAATCGCATGACTTTCGATATACTCATTGGGTGTTCACTTTATTTGATGTCAGGGCAAGACCATTCAAGTCATATCATTCTTGTCGGCAATTATGAGAAAGACAGGCACATCGAAAGATGAATTTCGAAGGAGGGACTATGTCGCCAAGTTACAGGATTCCGAGGAGTGGAACAAGTCTAGGAAGTTGCCGCCTGCGAATGACATGTGGCCAACTGCCCTGATAATCGCTCCCAGTTCAGTGGCAATGAATTGGCAACGAGAACTGGAAACTGTACGTTCAAACTTTATCTCTGGACGCGTCTCAATCAAGTTCTGATGCTCCGGATCCATCTACAGTGGGGTTATTTCGAGGTTGGAATGTACATCGAAGGACCCGCCAAGCGCAAGGACGTACTCAAAGACTTTACTATGGGTCGACTGGACATCAGTAAGTTGCACACATCCCAAACTCACCAGGATCACACCGTTCATTTCGCTTAGTCGTCACGACATTTGAACTCGCGAGGGATGATATCGAACAATTGTGTGATCAGCACTGGTCGTGTGTCATCGTTGATGAAGTCCATCGAGTGAAGAATCCGAAAGCACGGACGAGCAAGACATTGAACATGTTTCAGTGTCCTGTTCGCTTGGGCCTGACCGGTACATCTCCCGGGCCTTTCCGTTTATGTTGTGTGCTGATGGAGAGAAAACCCCTTAGGCACCGCCATCCAGAATAATTACACAGAGTTCTGGACGATGCTGGATTGGGCAAACCCGGAGGCGCTCGGGACGTTGAAAGAATGGACTAAATACGTTTCGAAACCACTGGTGATAGGCCAAAGCAAAAACTCAAAGGACGTCGAGAGAATCAGGGCCAAGGTAAGTCTGACGTTTCGTCTAATCGATCAATACGCGTGATCCAATTATGCAGAAAATTGCCATAATCCTCAAAGACAGGCTGCTTCCTCAGTACTTCAAGCGCCGGTGCGTTTGTGTTCCAACTACGCGTGCCTCAATTGACCTTGCCCAATTAGGACGAAGGAAGTTATCAAAGCCCAGGTGCTGCCCTAGCCATTCTCCCGACTCGGAGGCGGTCATTCACACCTTTCGCAGCTCCCACACAAATTCGACCGAGTTGTCTTCTGTCCTCTCACTGAGACTCAAACCGCTGTGTACGAACGGCTACTCCAAACACCGAATGTCCAGAACATCCTGCGTCGGAACGAAGAGTGTGATTGTGATTCCAAGAAGCCGTATGCCTTGCATCCCAATCATGCAGGCCGAGAGACTCACAGACCTTTGTCCGCCCAGTCGCCACAGATGCCATTACAAGATGGACCTTGCAGACATTTTTCGATATATGGCTACGTTTATCAAGATATCGAATCACCTGGCACTGATTTTACCTGGTACGCACCCTGTAATTCATCTTGTCGAAGTACATTCCTAACCGCCCCGTAGCGGAGAAGGACTCGAAGGACCAGGTGCGAAAATAATCTTCCGTAGTTAAGCCATCAACTAATACGACCAACAGCGGCAACGAAACCGTGAGATGGCACAGCTGGCATTCCGTGACCGGATCCCCCTTTGGGGGGTCTCAATTCACCTCGAAGAACACTGCGGGAAATGGAAGGTGATTATCCTGGTGGACAGTGGGTCACCGCGCTGACACCAGATATCATAGGTCTTGCAGACATTGCTTAAGGAATGGCACAAGGACAAAACAAACAAAGTGTTAATCTTCACAAAGTCGGTCAAACTGTTGGAGATCCTCGAATACCACGTCGAGTCTCAGAGTGGGTAGCACCTCCCGAACACCGCCTTGTGTTCTTATGTTTCACTTAGACTGGGGTTATGAGCGGTTGGATGGTTCAACGGAGCAGTCTGAACGTAAGCGATACCTACATGTTCGCGGCCAGTTCACAAATTCATCGTCCCATCCCAGGCATGCCTACGATCGACAGATTCCACAAGGACCCAGACATATGGATATTCTTAATCTCAACGCTTGCTGGAGGGACCGGGTTGAACCTTGTTGGGGCGAACAAAGTTGTCATCTTTGGTGAGTATCCCCATTCATCGCTGGTCGACCGCGGCTTACCATTTGGCTAGATCCTAACTGGAGTGAGTGTTCGCGTTCCTCCCCTGGGTGTTTTAGAATGGGCCGCGAGGCTAATGCCAACAGACCCCGCTCACGACCTCCAAGCAATTGACCGAGCCTTCCGAATCGGCCAGGCCCGTGACGTTGAGGTGTTTCGACTGCTGGGTGCAGGTTCTATTGAAGAGCTGATGTACGCTCGACAAGTGTACAAGCAGCAACAGATGCGTATTGGATACGATGCCAGTATTCAAACTAGGTCGAGAACTTTAGCTTTGATTCCAGCTTATATCACCAACCCTGACGCTCGACACAGGTATTTCGAGGGTGTTCAGAGCGACAAAGAGCGTCAAGGAGAGTTGTTTGGTCTTCAGAATATCTTTAAATTTCACAAAGATACCCTCTCCACTAAGATGGCCGTAGGTTGCCTCGCCTCACTTCCATCCCGTTGTCACTCAACGGTTCCTTTATAGATCGAGGAAGCACATCTTGCAGACCTCGACTGGGCACTCGCGAACATGGGCGGAGGCGCCTCGAAAAAAGACGCAAACGAGATCCACGCCGCGGAGAAGAAGACGAGCGGCCAAGAAGGAGTTAGAAATTTCACCAAAGAAACGTGGTCAACCCGGACTTAACTCTGTCTTCCCAGGATGACTTCAGCGGATTCGGGGCGTTCTTGCTAGATGAAGGTAAGCCTGGGACTCATTCGGCTCTGAGGACTAGACTGAAATCTCGCGAATAAAGATGATGCGGCGCCAACCCCTCCGACAGAAGTTTCTGAGACTTTGAAGAATATTGGAATAAAATACAGTCACGTAAATGACCACATCCTTCGGGACAACCCTGTACAAAGGGCACGGATTCAGAAGGCGGAGAAGGTCGGTACCCCGGATCGATTACTCCGGAGGTCTAGCCTTACACCTCGAGTCTATCACGTAGGCCCAGCAAGAGACGAGAAGAAAGAGCGCCAAAGGAACCGAAGGACCAGAAGCTCCGGTCTGGCCACCTCGACGAAAAAACTACAAGAAAACAAAGGCATCAGACCTGTAAGGGGAACTGTCCACCCCTGTGTCTCGCAACCTAACATCAAAGTCTTTCAGTGTGTCCAGCCGACGAGACGCTATTCTCGGCCTTGGTCTCATCAAAGATGCTTCTGAAATGCCTCGGTTCGCCGAACACTTGTAAGCTCTTCCGTTACTTCCAGCCAAATCCGCTAACTTGTGATCGGTTAGCGTTACAATGTCGGAAGACGAACAGAACGAGTTGATAGCTCGCTTGAACGACTACCGCAGGGCTGTTGCACCATCATTCGTTAATCGAACCATGTTCTATCGTTAGGGATTTACGTACTGTATTCCGGATGTGTTAGCATGAGTGTGTTTGTAAGTTACATTAACCATCATTGGAAAGGTTGATCGCGCCTGGATGGAAATGGTCTGTTGGATCTACCCAGCCCATTTTCCCAGCGGACCCGTGGTTCAGCGGTGTCTCTAGGCAAGAGACCCAACACTGACGCCCTGCAGTTGATAGCTCGACTCACTCGTTAGCGTGGGCGGGAGGTTCGCCGCGGAGATTATAGTGCCACTCTAGTCTAGTTCCCGGCGGACAATCATTTTTCAGGGTTGCAGATTTGTAACCGGACAAGATCTTGTGCAGCCGTGGCACACCACACTCCACGCACCCCCATTGCGCGTCTCGCTCCCTATACCCGACGCCTGCCGCCTGCGACAGGACTCTCAGAGCGAACATGTTGTTATTCTCCTCTGAAGAGGGTCAGCTCTCGTTCGCTAAACTGTTCGGGATCTCCGGTCCCACACACCGTCAGCTCGAGGCGCCAACGAAGACGCTCGATGGTACCAATGTCCTTGTGATCCTTCCCACTGGCGCAGGCGAGACAGTGATCTTAGTAAACACCGTGTTTGGCTTGAACCGTATGATAGAAACTCCGGGTGAATTTGTGCAGCGCAGCACACGATTTCCGATTGATTTGACAGTAATGGTCGTGGTCTATCCAACAGATTGTTTAGAGGAAGAACTATGCGTTTATGTAATTAGGGACACATTATCCGATGCACCGGGGACTGTGTGCCAAGGTTGTCCCATTCACAAAGGCAGAACTAACAACTTTTGTCATCAACGCCAGAACTCCCGAACGCGCGGGCGGTGAACCGGAGCAGGCGAGAGTGGATCACAGGTACTTCTCTTATCGCCTGAGCGGTTTATCCCCAATCGGTTAGAGAAGCCGGCGAACGACTGAGGGTCCCACAAACTAGTTTATTCCCCCGGCGCCGGGCGCAAGTTGTGCTTCCTTGGATAAAACATCCCGACACTGGTATTGCGATTGGTTCTGTCACACGACCGCGGCACAGTGGGGAGTCGAAGAACTCCATCAAGAAGTCCCAGATAGTATATTGTCTGCCACCGCTGTCCCGACACTTCATAAGCACCAGGGAACGTGGGGGTGGTAGAGGATAGAAATTGCTCACGAATATCCCAACCTTGCATAACAACACGTCGAGGCGCATGATGGCGCGACTAACCCCATCAGTAGGATTGAAGGCGAGCGACCAAAGCGGACGGCGTGGGTTTTCCATCGTAGCGTTCGGATGGTCATTATTTCCGGAGCCAGGCAGGATCAATTGCAGCGCTGACGAGAAGATCGCCCGGGCGGAGTGTAAACCAAATCGTATTTTTAGTCCAAGAGGCTAACCATCCAGGGTTTACGGAGCCATTCCTGGTATCGCGCGAGACGGTTTCGCCGTATGACCAACGATGTCGAAAAGTAAATAAAGCGGAGACCGCGCCTCTACGTTATGACCGGAAGGATGGATGGACCTACTGAAACCCTTGAGATAGAGATTACACATCAGATACTAACGGTGCTGAATTTACGAGATGATTACTCTTCCAACATCTCATCTTCCCCGTCTCTCGCCTAGAAAGTGGTGGGGTGAGCACGAATGTAATAATGATGACAATCAAGCAAGTCCCACACGCTCACCTTCTCTACGAGTTTCCTCTTTTTTTCCCTTGCCTTCTTCTGTACCTTCATGTACTTCCCAAGTGGTGTCTCCTCAATGTTCAACCCATCTTCCCACTCATCGACCTCATTTGTGTCTCCCGGTCCGAACCTCACGCTCAGTCTCTGCTTTTCAGTCACCTTTGCGCTCTCCTCCACCCTCTCCACTAAATTCTTCACCATCCCAATTTCTTTCGACTTCGCTGACCCGCCGGACGTCTTGCCTGTCTTAAGAGCTCGACGCAGGGTGACAACAATAGGGGTGACAACTTCTGGGAAGGCGATGCTACCCATGACCGGTCCAGTCGAGAGGTAGTCACCGAGAAGATAGGTAGCCTCCTCGATCAAACCTTCCTCGTAGACACGAGTCCGTAGGAGTTGCTGAGGTGCACGAATATTCGTTTCCATATCGAGTGGCCGGAGAGTAGATGACTTCGGCTTTCCGGTACTCAGGGTAGAAGTGATGATAGGAAGGAGATACGGAGCAAGAGGGATATAAGTATGGGTGTGTCGAACGAGATGGATCAGGGACTTGACCAAGTGGAAGTGGTAGGGATACGACCGGGAATTCGAGATAAGCTTGATGGCACCAGTGGTGACCTGAACCAGTGGGTAAACCAAAGGAGCCAGCTCGCTTGTTTCTCCGCCGCGTTCAGCATTGGCCGCGACACTGCAAGCCCGAGCTAACACAAGACTCCAGAAGTCAACGCAGTGCACGTATTGCCAGTTATAGACCTGCTTGAATGCGTCCTGCGGTGCTCTGAGTATTCCGGAACCCGGTGATGGAAGCTTTCCACTCACCTTGGTTTGGACTTTGATGCTTTGTCTTAGTAAGATTGCAAGTTGACGAATATATTTAAATGCATGTTGGTAGCCTGTACCGTGGTCGGCGACGTAAATATCGGACGCGGAATTCTTCATGAGATTGATGAAAGGTAATGAGTGTACGGTCGTGGATTTGCAGACGCTGACAAGTGTTTGATATATCCCCTAGGTACACACAAAGTAGGTCTGAGATCACGGTGAGCATATTTGAGAGGGTCAAACCAAACCTTGAAAACAGAATCGACAATGGATTCGTCACCAGAGCTGACGAGCTTTCGTATGGCGAGGATGGCAGCAATTCGGACGCGATCCTCAGCTGTCGACCAGGTTTCTAAACACGACTGCAACAATTTCAGCTGGTTCAGGGCCTCGGCAAGGTATCACTCTTACCGTTAAGAAGGCCTTCACAGTCTTACGACTGGTGATGATGTACGGAATGACCTTGGTAATTTCCAGATAAGCAGTGTGGAGTAAGTCGCCATCCGTGAGTTGCGAAATGAGGTGGATGGCATTGTGGAAGTACGCTAGGATCAATTTCTGCAATGTCTTGAACTTGGCTGTCTGGGTTGGTTGTTTGCTGGGGATCGGGTGTGTAAATTAGAATCTCGGGGGTAGAAGCTGGATTTACAATTTCCCGTTGGTCATTTCCTTGTAGGGGACATGGTGCTGTAGTACGATCGGGGTATATTTCAGCGTTGTTGTGACAAGTTTGTTGTAAACTTGAAATGCGTGTCAACAAATACCCCGGACGCAGACAGCATGCTCACTCGATGAATTGTCGATTGTGTACGCTAAAACCTGGTCTTCATCGTTCATGTGTGCGGCGGAGCGGAACGCAATCACGAGTTTTCTCCACGCCCGAAGTGAGCGATGCTGTCAGGACGTTGAGTGTTTCCGAAATTCGAAGTAGATGATTGGATACCTCCAATAAGCTCTTTTGCCACCGTTGAAGCTTCTTCTTGGTTAGTACAGGAGCACGTTCGGCTTTTCGGGTTTGATCCATGTCTATGTCCTCCCCCTCGTCTTCTTCGTCGGACCTAAGGTCATCCTCACCTGGGTTGAACTCGAGCAACTCTCTGTCGTTTTCTTGTAGATACTTGTAGAACTCTGGGTCTTTTTTGGCAAGCTCAGAAAGCTCAATGAGATGAGCAGCACCTTCATCTATGTTTTTTTTTGTCGTAAGCACGCATCAAAGGGCAAAAGAGCACCGACGCCTCACGCACCATCGAGATCATCTACTGAGGGCATAGAGCCGTCGTCCTCGAATTCCTCGTCCTCGTCCTCTTCTTCTTCGCCGGAATCATCTCTCTGGTCCTCTTCCTGAGAGGGATGAATTCGAGGCACATCATGCACAGGGACAACACACCTCGTCGCTGCCCTCTTCCATGAACCCGGCGCCGAGGAAGTCATCAACAGACATTCCCTTCAACCTGTTAATAAAGAAAATGAATTAGCCAGATCCCAGACTGCAGAGCCCAATACATACTTGTTCCCGGTCTCCTCAACCTCGTCATCTTCATCTCCATCTATTTCGGGCGCCTCGACGGATGGCCGGGGCTTTCCCTTGTTTCCCCGCCGTTTTTCGAGCTTCTTCCTCGCCTGCTGGTGTTTGTGACGAGCCTGAATTGTCTTCTTGAGCTGGCCGCTGGCCGCAAATTTTCGCGCCGATTTAGCGACTTTTTTGCCCATCACGAATACCGGAGAGCGGACGGACGGCGTCACGGAGGAGAAACTCGAAGTGATCGGCGGTCGGCTAACTCACTCTCATCCGTGACGCCAACGCTCAAGGTCGCGTACCACGCGAACGACGAGCCAAACGCACTATGGCTAGCCGTGCGCTGCGTCCCCACCAGCTGCTGGACTTGAGTCTCCCACGAGCCTCGCAACGACTGTGGCAGAAGCAATCTGTGCGGGGAGTGCACTCACAAGCGGTCGATTTCGCATTTGCGTCTCAACTCGATGCTGTCGATGTATTGGCTACGAACCCGGGCCAAGAGAGGAACCCAGACAACGCTTCGCTATATTCCCTGTTCGTACTCACCTCTTTCGTCCGATGACCATCCTAACCTCCGTCGCAGGAAGCGGCGCGGCGACAAACCATCACATGTAGTCAGTCCTTCGCCTGAGAAAGACCTACAGGCTATGAGTTCTCTCAAACAAAAGGTGGAAGACCTTAAACTTGTGGTTCCGGGTGAGGTGAGGCGATTTCAGTAGTTTTGCCTCTCCATTGGCGCTAATGCCCCAAAGGATGATGCTGACCTCGCATATGGTCGCTATGAGCCGGTTTACACGGAGATGGAACTTCTAGATATATACCAGGACCTTCTCAGCACCCAGGTCCAAGCGCCTGAATCGGTAGAATCAGCCGCAGACGAGTTTGAAGCACAGGCGAATGATCGAACTCTGGTGCATTCGCTCCTCAGCCGACTTAATGAACATTCACCCCCAGAACCAGGAACTTCTCAATCGCATGCAATGGGTATTGGTTCGCAAGGGTCCGTCACCCGTTATCGACAAACCGTCTCTCGGTTGGCTGCCATACTCCAAGACCCGGATATTACGACGGAACATCCTGACCCCTCATCCCCGGAAAGCAAGACGATACAACGTATCCTACCATTATTGCCAGAATGGGCAGCGTTTATACGGGAATGCGTGAGCGGGTTGTAGGATGAAAGTGGCATGCACTGACCTGGTTCTTTCAGATCCGTGTAAACGATGGGGAATCTGCTGCAGTATCGCTCGCCTTGATGAAGGTCCGCTGTCCGCTTAAACTATCGAAACTAGGCAGGTCTGACGTCTTTTCAGAAAGCCGGGTTAGAGCTGGATGATAATGTTGTCACGCCCGTGGTAGCTTTCTACGCCCGTGCGGGTGATGTTGCGAGGGCAGAGTCCATTCTCTCTCGCTTTGTAACAGGTATGGACGAGCAATCTGAATCGCCGGCGTGATCTCACGCTAACGGCCCGTTAGACAACCCTAATCCCTCACAACGGCATCAACACATCAAAGCATATATCAACTCGACACCCCCATATGCCATCCCACTATCCGCTCTTTCCCTCCTCCACAAGTACGAAAATATGAACCTTGCGCCTCCTATGAAGACCTACGCCTCCCTTATATCCGCCCTCACCTCCGTCCCATCCTCTCTCGCTAAAGCACAGGCTTGGGACCTTTTTTCCCACATGCGTTACGTGGCACACCCAACTCCTGACGCTGTCATTTATAATTTAATGATCCTGGCGTGCGCCCGTGCTCCTCCCTCTGGAGGAACTGGTGATTCCGAGCCACAGAGGGCATTGGATTTGTTCACCGAAATGACTGTAGATAACAACATCCCGCCGACCCGAGACACGTATACCGCTGTCATCCTCGCATGTGCCCGGTCCGGAGAGACGAAATTCGTCAACGAGGCTTTCAGGCTCGCAAAGGAGATGTTGGACGGTCATAGAGATGCTCTTGGTCGCCCCGCCTTTACACCAAACAATGCGCTATTCGGGGCTCTGCTTCAAGGTGCTAAGAGGATAAGGGACCTTCCACGGGCCAGGTGGATTCTGGCGGAGGTGGTCCAGATCATTATTCGACAATACCACGCTCGGGTTGACGATGGAATGGAGATACCTGAACAAGACGAAGTGGCTCTGACGGAGAACAAAATGGTCCATGTGTTCCATGCCTATGCCTCGTACCAAGTCCCTTTCCATCGTTCTGCGACGCGGGTCGCTGAAGATCGCGGAGACACGATCGAAACTGTGCCGCAAGAACCCATTTCACCCGATATACCCAAGGTTTCGATTGACGTTGCTGAGACAGAGGCGGATAAAGAGGAGGAGGTCGGCGAGGTTATGACCACGGACCTGAACCCGAGGTTCAACTCAATTCCACCTCAATCCCGCGAAGAGGTCTTGGCCGAGGTCAAGAACCTTTTTGAAGGTATCCTCCACGATACTCAACGTTCACAAGTATCCCTGCCTCATGATTCGGGCAACGATTCTCCGATGTTGTTCAGGGACGTTCGTGTCTCCACGGAGTTGGTCAACGCCTATCTCTCGGTCTATTACAGCCACGGAAAGGTTGCGGGGTCTCAGAATCTGTTCAAGACTCTGTTTGAGGAGGTCGGCGTGAAGAGGAACTTCCTTTCGTTCGTGGAGGCACTGGAGGCATGTGGTCGGTGGTCATGCATCAAGGCCAGGCGAGATCAAGTCCTAAAATTCACCGAGGAAGTGTGGGAAATGCTTCAAAGGGACGCGAGCATTCACGAGGAGATGTTCAGTGTCCGTGTTCGGTTGACCGAGAGGGCAAATCTCGCTTTGATACGAGTCCTTTCTTCGTAAGTTTTTCCCACCTTCAACCCCCTTCACTGCTGACTCGATTCATGTCCAGGCTCAACCTGTTAGACAAGGCAATGGAGCGCATCAGGCTATTTGCACAAACGTTCCCCCCCAAGGCGCTCCTCGTTCTTCCAACCTCTACAAAACCTCCCCTCCGTTCCACCCAGGCAATTCTTTCGACCACCGACCAGGGCACCGAAACCATCGCCATCCCTCGACCATCTGCGTCATCGATTTTGTCGGATATCGGCGGACGCCCGCTGGTCCGGCTGACATCAGACGCGGAATTGGTCGACGACTCTGTTCCGCCGTTTCTCACTTTCAAGGATGTCGAGTTCCTGCACCATCGTTTGATCGCGGCGAATCGATTGGCCGACGTCAAGTATCTCACTTGGCTTCTTAAGTCGTATTCAGGGTCACTGAGGAGGAGGAGAGAAAGGACGTTGCAACAAGGTGTAGCTCATTCCCCGCCGGACTGAAGGGGTGCTACCAGCGGGCTGCATGGGTGTAATGGAAAGTAATCTATCCACTTATATAACGGTACCGTACGGTAATGGTTCAGCTTTCGAGGCTGTGTGCGTATAGACCGTCCCCTCACTCAAAACCAGCTAATGGATGAATTATCGCGGGTACGGATTTTGTGAGTTGCTGAGATCACGTGGTAGACCATTCGCACTGCCACTGCTGTCGACCGAGTCAAATAAAAATTAGCGAGGACATTATCTCAAGTCCGGACATCCAGCTGCACGACACCTTTCCGAACGTCATCATGCCCGGAGACGAAACACGACAACATCACTCCGACGAATCCGACTCTGAAGTTGAGGAGGAAGAGGAGATCCCTCTTGTCGAGGTGGATGTGACAAAGCTGACTGCACTCTCGCCAGAAGTGATTTCGAAACAGGTGCGTTCGCTGCAAGTTTTTGGTAGCTTCGGAATGATAGCTGACTGACTACGATGGATTAGGCCACGATTAACCTGGGTACGCTTCGTGTTTCCTGGTTCAACTGGCCAGTCTCCCGCAGCCCCACCGTTGACCTACTTTGTGGAATAGGCACAATCGGACATGTCGCTCACGGAAAATCGACTGTCGTGAAAGCCATCTCGGGTGTCATGACCGTCCGATTCAAGAATGAGCTCGTCAGGAATATTACCATCAAGCTCGGTTATGCCAACGCCAAGGCACTGGCATCTCATCCTTCGCTCATGCTACTGTCTTCCTGATTGTCGTGTTAGATCTATAAATGCGAAAACCCGGCATGTCCGCGACCGGGATGTTACCGATCTTATCGTTCCGACAAGGAAGACAACCCCCCATGCGAGCGACCGGGGTGCGGAGCCAGGATGGGATTGGTCCGACATGTGTCTTTCGTTGACTGCCCTGGGCACGACATTCTGATGGCCACGATGTTGAACGGCGCCGCCGTCATGGACGCTGCTCTCTTGCTGATCGCCGGAAACGAGACGTGCCCCCAACCGCAGACGTCGGAACATCTTGCCGCTGTCGAAATCATGAAACTCGAAAATATCATTATTCTTCAGAACAAGGTCGATCTCATCAAGGAGGCCCAGGCTCTGGAACACCAAAAAGAGATCTCTGCGTTCGTGAAAGGTTGGTCGATTTTCTGGGGATATTTCAGTCTAGTTGTTGACCACCCATTAAGGCACCGTCGCTGAGTCTTCCCCTATCGTCCCCATTTCGGCACAGCTAAGATACAACATCGACGCTGTGAACGAGTACATCGTAAAAACGATCCCTGTCCCAGTACGGGACTTCACCTCCGATCCACGACTGATTGTCATCCGTTCATTCGACGTCAACAAGCCCGGTGCTGAAGTTGAAGACCTGAAAGGTGGTGTTGCTGGTGGCTCTATTCTTACTGGCGTTCTGCGACTCGGTCAGGAGGTTGAGATTCGACCTGGTATCGTTACAAAGGACGCACAGGGCAGGAACAAGTGTAAACCAATCTTTAGCCGAATCGTCTCGCTACATGCCGAAAGCAACCATCTCCAGTTTGCTGTCCCAGGTGGACTGATTGGTGTCGGCACCAAGATCGACCCCACTCTTTGCCGTGCAGATCGCTTGGTTGGGCAGGTCCTCGGCGCTGTCGGAAAGCTTCCAAAAATATTCACCGGTTCGTAAATTCTCGTTCGTTGCTTGGGTTACTGTTGACAAATTGCGGTCGATCTTCAGAACTAGAGATCAGTCTCTTCTTGCTGCGTAGGCTACTGGGTGTAAAAACAGAGGACAAGAAACAAACCAAAGTGTCAAAACTCGTGAAGAACGAGCTCCTACTCATCAACATCGGCTCGACGTCGACAGGAGGGCGTGTTTTAAGCGTAAAGGCTGATCTAGCAAAGATTCAGTTGACGTCTCCGGCCTGCACGGAGATTGGGGAGAAGGTCGCGCTGTCAAGGAGGATCGAGAAACACTGGCGACTGGTTGGTGAGTATCTTGCCCGTTCTGTTATCCAAACGCGACTGATCCCTTTGTTCACAGGTTGGGGAAGTGTTCAACGAGGAACTGTGTTGGAGGTTGACTAGACTACGACTCGACTGTATTTCTGTACAGAGCTTTGTACTCGCTCCGTCGCTTTGTGACACCATTCTGCATTAGGAGCGGGAGCAATCGCGAGATCGTGAGAAACTCACGTCACCAGACGCGGTGTGCTTGTGCGTGGGATCCAGAGCCAATTATCCGCTAAAGTTCACCCTCCTCGTCCCTTGCCTATCTCTCATTTCGCTTCCACCTGGTGACGGGCACACGATGAGTGAACCGTGGGTTCCGACCGTCGACGACCTCAGGGTGAGGACGTAGTGTCTCCGGATGTGCTGGTGAACTCTGCTCACGGAGACATCACAGGTCAAGATGTGTTACATTTGCAGAGAGGAGGAGCGATACGATGGTTTGTTTTTCGAACATTTCTCCGCTCAGAGCGTTGATCCGGCCGTGTACAGTTCCTGCACAGGCGAAGACCAAGTGGACACACCCGTGTCAATGCACTCTTATCGCTCATGGTCCGTCACCGCGTCCCTGTTTGCCTTCAGCTTCGGACCTAACATGTCTCTATTCCGCGTGCTGCCAGAATCCTGTTTGCTGCATTGGATTCAAAGTTCTCAAGAGACCCAGACACGGGTCGACAAAGCCTTCAAATGCCCACAGTGCGGCGCAGACTACGAGATTGAGAGCGACAACCCCCCGGCACTGAGGTTTTTGAACAAGCTGAACAAGTTCTTGACGAATACGGGAAAAGCTGCCACGGTGGTTGGAATGGGGACCACCGTCTTCACATTTGGAACGTGTGCGTTTGTTTCTCCCAATTTGACCGTACGGGCATTGACCCTAACGTACCGCATTATTGGAAACATAGGCATCTACTTGATGTGCACGTCTTATGGAGCTTGGGCAGTCCGCGAGTTTTTGGGCCAGGAGATGTGAGTTCATGAGGGGGGGGACTTTGAGGCTCATCCGCTAAACGATCGCAGGTTTGATCTCATCCTCACTGAGGACCCAACGAACTGGCCATGGCACGCATACTTGAACCTTCCCCTGATCCCTTTCAGCCTCGTCCTGTCCCGAACCTCCTTGTGGCGGAGCGCAGTGTCGCCCATCATCCCGTTGTTCCTTGCCTGGCCAACCACACTCCCAGTCCGCGAAAAGAGAATTGACTCTCAAACCTGGTTGCGAATTCAAGGAGCGGTTCCACCAATGCTCCCTTTGCCACCGCTTACGAGTTGGCCTCCCGCCCCGATAGTCGCGGCCGTCTTCTTACCCATAGTCCAAACCGCATATCGGAATCTGTTCTCGAGGCTCCACCACTGGGTATTAAATTCGGAACCTTCGTCAGAACCTCCCGCACCTATTTTCCCGTGGCGACTTGAGATCCGGTTTGGACAAGACGCTGAAGATGCTCCTAATGAGGAAGCGCGCGAGGGAGAAAACCGGGGTAATGAGCAACAGAACCAGGAGGGTGATGGTAACCAGGATCCTGTAGCCGCCGCCGAGCGTTTCCAGAGTATCTCTAGCGCCTCTGTTGGGCGGTTTATCGGTGGTGCACTGCTCATTCCCCGAATTTCCAACGTCATGGGGTCGCTGCTGTTCCGATTATCAAAACACTCAGACCTCCTTCGGAAGTTTTTGGCTACTCGACCCCCGCTAAAGGATAAGTTAGATGGGTTCGGTACAGGCGAGGTGGGATCTGTCAGTGATTTGGGCCAGGCGGCGAAAGCAGCGTTTAGGGTGTTGATCGGAGGAACAAGAACCTGGGCTGAAGCTGACCCCGTTTGGTAGGTGTTCCAATCTCATACCCTTTTCTCCTGCTGATCAATGCGCTTTGTATGTGCTCGCTAGGTGGCGAAACTCTGTTGGGCTCGGTATCTTCGTTGTGGTATGTTTCACTTGTTTTGACCGACCTCCGTGACTAACACCGCATCTTTAGGTGAAAGACTGTGTCAGCTTACTGCACCTCTATCTCACCAAGCGCGAAATCCAGACGAGGAGGGTTAAGAATAAGTCTTTCAAGGGAATCGATGTCAGGGAGCTGGACCTAATTCTACCACCTCCGATGACTTTGTTCTGAGATTTGTACCGGTCCGCTACGTACTATCTCGCTAATGGCAGTTGTCATCCTTCTGCACATCTCACCCTCCGCCTCCGCGCTCCTTTGGAGATCGATGGCGTGGTCCCTTGAGTCACCGATCATGAGGTCACGGTGCCCCACTGCCGAATACCCCACTCTGAGGAATCGCCCCCATCCCACCACCTGTTGTCACAACCACCACCATGGCTTTGGGCGACGGTACGACGACGTTTTTTCTTACTACGGCTTGGTCAATGAATTATCACACGACTTTAGTTCCAGCTAAGTTTCCAGATCTCCATGAAGATGACTCGATTCCTCCTCCAGCAACCAGAGAAAACCCCGGTCAGGTAATATGCCGTATCTCTCTCCGGGGGAAGTTCTTTACTGACCTTCCAATCACCAGGTCTATCCGAAAGTCAACCCCTCTCGTGAGCTGTTCCCGCGATCGTTACCTTCCGCTTTTTACCGATGTCTTTACTTGTCACGTAGCCACGCGAAGCGGGTCAACGGGAAGTCGCAGGGAGAATGAACCCTCTCCTCACCGCAACTACGGTAACCCTCACCACTTCCAGTCGGGGTTGAATAAACTGGACAACGCTCTAAATGACGTCATTACCATGATCGAGCAGGAAGCTACCAACCCTGGCCCCATTGGAAATGAAGACGACCTTTTGATCAAGTTCAAGGGATGGAGGCAAGAGTTGAATACTGTTCGAAGCGGTGTTGGAGACAGAATAGGGCACAGCTTGGATACGAATGATGGCGTCCCCGCTGAACGTGGAGGCATATTTGCGGATTAAGGTTTACACTCCGTGTATCTGTATGAAATAATCCCGCAATTGTAGTCTGGAATAAACCCTTTGTATGTCGTACCTTGCATCTCCCAAGCGACTTGCTGATTAGGTGGGTGCTCGTTTCGGCTTAACACGCGTGAGAACCATGCCTCGAGTCGCTTGCCGCCAGCAGGTCCCACGGCGACCATCACAATGTCAAGAGGAGAATTATCCGTTGATCAACTTGTGACCTTGCTGAACAACAAGGTGCGGCACCTCTCTGCATTCGGAACCAAGTACGAATCCACAGTGAGGAAATTCCCGCCCACGATCTTCTTTCTGGTCTAACGATCTTGACGCTTCCCCACACCAGCTCGCCCGCGTGGATATCGAGTTACGGTCCACCGTTAACACGATCCGACCGGTGAACAGACTCCCGCCTGAAGTCCTGGCCGAGATCTTCGCATTCCTTCATCCTCGAATCCTCCATCATTATATCCCATTGGTACACGCAACACATGTATGCCGTCATTGGAGGAATGTCATTTTGTCTACGCCGAGCAGTTGGACGTGGATAAATCCAAAGTGGGGCGAACTCCTCACTCTATCGCTACGACTTTCCGGGTCCGCGCCCATCGAAATCGAGGTTTCGAATCTCGAGAGCTTTAGCCATGATTTCGTAGATCTTCTCCTCCCGCACTGTGAAAGAATCACCTCTTTCACTCTGGAGTTCTCGACAGCGACTCGAGGCTACTGTTCCCAAATCGCCAGTGGGCTCCGGTTTATGTCCAATCTCCGCATGCTCTCCATCATCGCGGAGCCGGGACCCACCCCTTACCGGTTACCCATCCTCTCCGGAGATATGCCTTCTCTGGAGAGCATAACTCTATCCTTCTTCTCGTACAGGCAACAGGTTGTCCAACTCACTCACCTGACGACAATCAATATCACCGTCCAGTATTCAGCTCTTGCGGACGTCATCGGGTTGTTTGTGAATAACCCCAAACTGAGGAGCGCGACTCTCTGCGGATCCTTCCGGGACAAGAGTTGTCAGTGGCAACGTGGGGCTGTCCATATGGAATCCCTACGACAGTTGGATCTCCTTTCTTGGAGTACAGCTTCCTCCTTCTTACCCTTCGTTGCCTTAAAAAAGGGTGCCCATATTCGTGTGTTCGGCCCCTGCCTCGATCATGGAGACGGTTGGCGTTGGATACCTCTTCCCCTCAGACACGACGCTCCTACCAAATTTGGTTGGCCTCAAACAACTCCATTGGTACCTCATGACTCGTGATACACTCATGGAGTTTACCGGTTCGAACGGAGGTTTTTCGATCCTTCTACCCCGACCCGAAGTCAACACCTTCCCCCTCGACTCGTTTCCGCTGGGAGAGGTAGAGGAACTCTATTGCGAATCCAGCAGTGCCCCGGACATGACGATTGACACAGACAAAACGAACCGCATTGTCGCCCGCATTGTCCCTGTCATGAGCCAGCTCCGCAAGATCACCTTTGCCATGTGCACCAACTCCATAATCCAAGCTGTTCTCTCCAGCCTCAACCGGGCCATTCATCTCAAGAGTATAACACTTGCACACTGCGATCAACCTGATCCAACTTATGGGATTTTTTGCGCGCTCCACTTCGCGATGGGAAGGACATATATTGATGCAAAGCTGGAAGAGATTCGTGTGATATATGGCGCGAAATTACAATGGAACGAGTCCCTCTATCCCGGGCTATCGGGGGCGGTCAATTCGTTCGCGTTGATTCACCAGTCACCATCGGAAACACGTCGGACGAATATCGAAATTCAGCGCGGCTTCCCTGCGTCGATCCAGAAAACGTATCCTCTTTTCGAACCCTCGTCCAGACCCCAGAGAGCCCGGTATTACCCGTAGAACATGTGTTACATTCGTGGTGATGATAAGATAACACTTTTCTATGCGAATGCGTCGAAGCACTTAGGTGCAGAGTTATAGGGGGATTTCTAGGCGGTTGTAACCTTGGTTAAGGTCAAAGCGCAACCGTTCACAAAACACAACCCTACAACACTGCAAAGTCATAACTCTAACTATTCAGCTGCTCGGTTTCTTATGCTTCATCACACGGCTACGCTAGATGAGAAGAAGTAGGTGATGCGGATGGATGATTGGAGGATGGTCGGAAGTTTATTGGGGGTGGTAAGCAAATATAGACCGAGGAAGTGATTGTTTTGTGCGAGGGGTACATGCGGAGGCGGATGTAGGTGGGGGGAGGGTATAGATGGAGGGAGGGTATAGATGGAGGGAGGGTATAGATGGAGGGAGGGTATAGATGGAGGGGGGCAGGGATGGTGGCCTGGGTCGGTGATTGTGCTGCATTTCCCGTGAGCAAATAGATACCCGTGGGGGACTACGAAAAGGAGCCTACCGAGCGGGGGAGGGCTATTGCAAGGGCGAGGCGGAGGGGGATATTTCAGGAGAGAGAGGTGGAGGGGAAATTTCAGGAGGGAGAGGCGGAGGGGGAAAACTCAGGAGGGAGAAGGGAGAGAGAGATCGGCGAAGCCGTCTGAGAATTGTGCCTAAATGATGATAGTTCAGTGAGTGGGGGATGTTTCCACGGCGGAGGGTATGTGGACGGTACCCTATTCTCGATGGACGGCTACAAACATCAGGGAGGTGCGGCAGCGATGGACAAAGTGAAGGGGGAGGGTGAGGGTAGGGAGGTAACCTAGTCAACAAGGGAGGGTAAGACAGGCGGCGAATCGTGATGGTTTGCACTTACCATCACCGGGGAGGCCGCGCGGTATACGGGCGGGAGGGAGGTAAAAGTAGCAAGGAGTAAGGAGCAAGCAGAGCGCAGAGAAAGCAAGAAAACGAGAGGGTGAGAGCGTATCAAGAGCATAACAAACTAAGCACAGAGAAACTGGGAAAACGCGCACAAGACCAGGAGAGAACCAGCCCAAAGAGTTCAGTCATCATCAGACTCAGAGTCGGGACCAGAACTCGAATCAAACGAAGACGGCGACGAGGGAAATGAGGTCGCAAGGCCGTTCTGCTTCATCTCACAGCCTTCAAAGATATCTTCCAGAAGCAGTTGAGCTTGGTCTCGGTGGAATTCTGGGTCTTGTGTGACAGAAGACGAGAAAATCGTAGAACTTATCACTGGAGCATCAGACGCGGAAGCAGAGGTTGAGGGCGCTGGAACGGAAGCCTCAGAGTTTAGACCCATAGATTGGAGGGCATCCACTGCAGCGTCTAGAGCCTGCTTTTCCTTCTCTGTGTCTTCGATTCTGATAAAATCCGCAGCAGTCGGTCGCTTTCGGCGAGAGTAGACGTGGTCACCGACTGGAGCCTTCCGCTGCTGGGGAGTGGGTTCCCGTTGCGACCCAGCGACAGCCCGCTGGCCAGTAGTCCGGTTGTTTCCATAGGTGACGCTGATCCGTCCGTCTTTCCCAACAGCGCGTCGATCTCTTGCCGAAAAGTGGTGTTGCCAGATGAAAGCCTTCTTGGATGAGGTTGATTTCGGGACAAGTTTGCAGGCCATGAGCGAGACCTCAGAGGGGCCGTGCTGCGAGAACGGAGACGCACGGGTTGCGTGGAGTCGATCGAAATAAGAGCGCGCCTTCCTCTGAGTGGAAGGGGGAACCTTAGGAGTGATTGGATCAACAGTCTCGGGTTGATCATTAACCTGAGCGGTTGGTTTTGTCGAGTGCTGCGGCTTCGGCGGACGAGCAGCGATCTTGTTGCGCAGGTAGAAACGCTTCTGCAGCCTAGAAGCGCGCGCAATATGTTTGTTTCGAGCGGAGAGGTAGGCAGAGGCTGAACCTCTTCTTCTAAGTTCCACACTCCTGTACAAACGCATGACCCACAGTTTCGCAGAGGGCGCAAGGGGAGTAATCGAAGGGCGAGGCCCATAAGGCAACCTGCAGGTGCGAACCTTCTTCCGAAGTCGGCGGGAGTCTAGGCCAGTGAACCCCTGGATTGAACAGACTGTGGGGGTCGGATTGCAAGCGACAACGACGGTGGGCTCTTGGGCTAGTCCATTCTCGCGAGTGCATTGAGGAGCGTCTTGCACGGGGATCACAAGAATCTGAATTGGAGGCGATGGAGTGGACTCCTGGGGTGTCTTTGCCTCCCCAAACTCGCTCGGGCGCATCCAACTGTCCCCGTCATCATCAGTGATATCCATGTGCTGGTCAGATTTGGACTCGTGATTCTCAATGAAGACGGGGGTGCAAGTTGGCCGGGTGATACAAGGTTGCGGATCGATATCCATGGGGTGAGCTACCGACTGAACTGGGAAGTAAGAGTTGCGCCTGACAACCACTTGTTGTTGAAGCCAGCTTGAGGGAGCGGTTGGAAGTAGCGTTGAGATCGCAGGTCCCCTAGACAGCGAGACGGGGGGTGCTTGTGTCGTAGGTACTATGGCGTGGGTTGGGCCAACAGGGACTGTAGGAAGTGAGATATTAACCGTGAGTCGAGGGGTTGGAAGAGGTGGTGGTCCTTGGATATGGGTACTTGCTTCAGGCACCGGCAACTGTGGTTGAGGATACACATTGCAGCTGGGGGTCACTGGCACTCGTGCCTGAGGAGGAACAGTCCTCTGGACTAGCCCTACGTTCCTGCTTGAAATGGCTTCTACTGTGAAGGGGATGAGGTAATGCTAAGGGTGAAAAGAGACTGACACCTACCCGGCAGAGGGAACGTGTGTTGATGACGTATGGTGACAACCCCAGAGACTTCCTTTCCTTTCCCCTTTCCGACTTCGGAATCCGTTTCGCCCTCTGTGTCAACGGTTTCGAGGTTGCGCGCCTCCGTGGAACCGACAATATCTGTGATAATTATAGGTGAAAGGGAAGCGGATATTTGAGTGGCACCTGGAGGAAAGGGTTCGGGACGAGCTTTGATCGTATGAGGACGGTTCAGCATTGGTGGAAGTAATCGGCTCACCATCGCCATTGACAACTTGAGTATCCGTGTCCTGCCACAGAAGTCCTCCGGAGTTTTGTCGAGTAACTTGTGGATAGGATGCGATTTCCTTTGGTCCAACCTCTGCCGGAGGTTCGGTGATGCTTGCGGGTTGGATAGGACAACCGAAGCCCTTCGCGGAAATGCCCTGGGACGCACGAGGAGCTGGAGATCTGCTGAAGGGGACGAGAGTCACCTGCTTTATATCGCTGGTGGACCGGGTCTTTCGTGGTCGACTTGGCCTGGCCGCGCCAGTTGCAGAGTCACGGCAAGGGTAGGAGGCGGACTTCGAACCACCCAGTTCAGAGCCACGAGGGAGAATGGGGTCCACAAGACCAAACGATTCGTACGCGGTGGCATCATCTCCAGTCTGATGGTTATTGTTAGCTCCTGGAGATGTGAGCTCGGGAACAGTCTACTTACCGGTGGGGTAAAGAACAAGTAGAGCAGACCCAAGACAACCAAGATGTTGAACAGCATCTCGAAGTTGAGGGTGGTAACGAAGTTGAACAATCCTGTGGGGTTGAACAAGGGGGTAAAGATGTTGAATGTGCCTATCACCATATGAGTCCCCTGCTCGAAGAGTAGCAGAGAGGGGCAGAACGAACCTTGGCTGGCACCCGTAGGGGCAGCGGGACTTGCAGGGAGAGGATTGAAGTTACGGATCGTCTCTTGTGGACCGACCCCTAAGGGGCTCGACAAGACATTCATTAACCTTCCTGCCATTGCACCAGCTTGAGGTTGCGGAGAAGACAACGTTGGTGTTAATGCTGTCGCCTTCTTCCCAAGATCTCTTTCGAAGTCGCCAGTGAGGTTGGCGACCTTTAGGAGCAACAAGGCCGGCTTGTTGGGGTCAAAAGAGGCGAGGTTCCTGGCAATCGTAGGAGCGAACTGGAAGTAACTTGAAGCCATGTTGATTGACGACGGTGGAGTCAAAGTTTAGGCGCAAAAGGGAGGGCTAGAGTATGTTCGAGACGACGAGTATGGTGGTACGAACGATAGGTGAGGAAAGTCAACCACAGCGACCTGCACCGATTTTTATACCAACATAACTCTAAATTGGAAGGTCCCGGGGCGGCAGGAGGCAGGCGATCCATCCTGAGTCAATCCAGAATTTGAGCGGGTGGTGAATCTGCCAGGAAAGCAAAGTAGCAGGAGAGGCGGCGAACGGGGAAAGAAAAAGCATCAGGAATCCTGCGTGGGGGTCGACCGGAGGGGGGTGTTGAACACACAGCGTGTAAGTTTCGCATTCTCCATACCATGGCTCCTGAGAAACATAAACCCAAGGACAGATACATTGCGGACCACGGTCAAGTCGCTACTGGTACCGAGTCGAAGCCGTGAGAACGCCTGGTGCCGGGCGCTTACTCCTCCGTTACCCATCCACCCGGATTCCCGGTTCTTGCGGAAGCTAACTCGGAGATACCCTCCGGTCTCTTCGAAGCTCATCTGGATCGTAGAGAATGTGTATTACTTCTCAGGCACATGGAATCAACCAACGCGCGAATACAGGACGTCCTCGTCAGTGATACAGAATTCTGACGGTAATCTGATGCAAGCTATTCAACGTCGCTGCTCTCTAGGTCCACCATACCATCTTCTTTGGGGGGTAATGCGGGCTCTCCACCGAGTAACGGCCCCGGCTTGAAAGCTGGCACGTTCTTCACGTCGGGTTTTCGGTCTGGGGCGGTGACACAGGACCGGCTCTTCCCCGGCCTGGGACCAAGTTCGATGGGCCTTGACGCATGGGAAGCCGTTAATAGATCCAACTATGAAGAAAAACAGAGAACGGATGGTCAGCCACAAAATGACGGAGAAACTGAGGAGGAGGGCAGAACTGATCATTCACCTTTCTTTGTAACTCGGCTACCTCATGCTTGCTCTTCTCCCCAGCTTTAGAGGTTGGATCAAAGCCGAGCTTCCTGATTACGTCTGCTGAGTAGGCATTCTTTCTTGGGGGGTGCGGATGTGATGAGCCTTCCTCCTCTTCGCTGTCACTGGAGAGTGGGTCTGACTCCCGTTTCGAGGACGACGAATTGGTATTCTTGGTGGTATCCTTCCGACCAGATGCCTGTCTTGCTTTGATGAGCGCCCGAGTCCCCTCCTTATCCTTCTCCAATAGTGCCTTTAGGGTGCGATCGGCATCCTTTGCGGAGACGCGGGATGCTTTGGCCTGAGCCTCCCGCCCTAAGGTTTCACCGACATACATCGACCGCGAGTCACCCCCTGAGCCCGAGATGACATGTCCAGAGAAGACATAGGTAGAACCTGACGAAGGGTCTTCCGGCTTCAGACCCCATTTTCGAACTGGATCATAAGCCGGCTTCTTTTTTGAGTTGTTTCCAAGGCCTGAAGTCCTGGAAGTGGTAATGGCCCCGTTAATTAATTCGGGCGGAACAATAAGGCACACTCACGTAGAAGAAAACTCTGCGCGACCGGCCCTCCGCCGTTCCACAGCGTTTTGGATGTGCCATTCGCAAACTTCGGAGACGCGCTTATCCACCCAGCTACCACACGGCTTTCCATCCTTCTTAATTGCCGGACAAGACCCGAGGTCCTTTGCGTACCCAATGACGGAAATAGACGCCTCCGACTCGGGCGTTACCGCCAGGATGTTTGTTGTGGGGTGAGGCGTGCTGCCCGAACGCTGTCGTGTTTTCGATGTCAATGACCCTGAATGACGTATCGAGAAATCGACCGACCTGAAACGGTTTCAAAACCTTTGGGGTGAGGAGCGCGATCACCGCCCCCTCCCGAAGCCTAGCCATATGTTCGAAGGCCCCTTTGCTCCCGCCCTTGTAGATTTTCTTGGGCAGACCACCGTTATTAGCATCTAAGGTGTCGAAGCTGTCCGACTCGAAGAGCAACAAGGAAAGGAAAGCATCGCCACGGATTACAGGTTTTCCGTCGTTGGCACCCAGATCCGACCGGCACCCAAAATCGATAAGCTTCAGATTCACGTACTTTTTCCCAAGTGGCTTAGGAGGGGCAGAACCAGAAGTTGCCTTCCTTGTGTTTGATTTCCTGTGAAGGGACTTGCCATCACGACCCATGACCTCATCTTCCTCACGTTCAAGGCCAACGGGGGCTCGGGTTTGGTGAATTGGCCCTCGTTCAGCCACCACAGCTATAGTAACCCATTCACCATCGACTGGAACCTCGTATCCTCGCTTGTCTGGGAGCAGACGTATCGCGGAATAGAGCTGTGAGGGAGAAATACAGTACCTTCCTCGCAGGAAGTCGACAAATTGGTCATGCGGGATGTTCCGCGATCTGGGGGAGGCGCTCCCGATGTCAGGGTGGAAACCTTTACGTGAAGGTGGGGGCACGTACGACAGTCGGATCGAGGAGTGGGGTTCGAACTTATCAAAGTTCGGATCGTCTGGAAGGTTCTTGTGCTGATATGGACCAGGTCTTAGGTTTTCTACCAACGCAAGGCGTTCGTCACGTTGGTGTCCATAATCGCCAGTGACCTGAGGCCCAGCGAGCTCTGTAGCGGGCCCGTTGAATGACGCGAGCCTCTCAATGACCGTGGACCGCGCCGGCTCATTTGACTGTCCTCTCGGCGTGATGATAGATTTAGCCGTGTTGTTCTTCGGCTTGGTGGGCGCCGATTTGCTCGATGAAACGGCAACAAGATTTGGGCCATCGCGGGTGGTCTTCCTCTTTTTCTCTGGAAAGGCACCAAATGAGACAGGCAGAGTTGAAGGGGTGCTGGCTTACTCGGAGAAGGTGTTGCGGGAGCGAGGGTCGTCAATTCAGGAGCCTTCCTCTTAGGTGAGCGCGGTGGCTGTGGAATTGCGACGGTATCAGATGGCTCAGCGAGCTGTGCCTGTAGCAGGGCTATCTGTTGGCGAATTTCCGCCTGTTTGCGCTGCTCTCCTGTCCTCCTGTTCGTGTGAGAGTCCATATCACGCGTGTAGTTTGAGCGGCCAAGACGCCTTTGCTGTGACACGAAGGACGGAATCAGATGAAAGAGTAGCACGTGGTTCGTGAACAATGAATTTGAATTCACGTGACCACAATCATTATTACGTGTGAACCTTATGTTTGGGGCGCCACGATTTGAAATCTCGAGCGAATTTTTGGTCCTGCCCAGCGACGGGATAAACGAGACCCTCGTCCCAAACTCAGTTGTCGGCTACCACGGGCTTGCCGGGTCGGCAGGGCGGGATGGCGAGCGGGAGGATGCCGGGTCCGACGTGATCATCTGTTGGTGATCGGAGCGAGCGATGATCCTCCTCGTTCCCGTTCTGGACTTCATGGCTTCGGAAATCCCCGCCGCCCACCGATTGTTAAAATGTTGGGCCACCCAAATTCAATCCACCCGTGCCCTATCCATAACTCCCACCACCACCCTTTCCATTTTCCACCCCAGACCCCACCTCCCTCCGTTCCCCCTCTTCCTCCCGTTCACTTTTGTGTTCCCTCATGCTGCAGTCTTATTCTCCGCAGCTCGACCTACACACAGATGCCGCTGAGGCGGCCGTGCGCTTGCAGTCGATCCAGTCATTCGTCACCTCAGCCCACGAGCTGCGGGCGACCGTAAGGAATTCCTCTCCCTCACAACTCCAGAGACATGCGAGGAAGGTAGGGTCATTTCCTTGGATGGTTCAAGAAGGAATAGTAACACCTAGTATGAGTAGATAATCGCACTGATAGAGGTAAGCAGAGGAGAGGCGATTCGTGAGCCGCCTTACAAATCACCCCAACCAGATTGCCCGCGGAACACTGACTCGTGCTGGCATAAAACTACACACGTTCACCTCGTGCCCTCAAAGTGTATCTGCACACAAGGACGCCTATTTTGATCTTTTGCGAGCCCTAAAGGCAGCTCGCCATGAGCTGGACGATCCGAACCTTCGGCGTGAGTACCAAACTTCGCAACGCGGGTTCCTTCGAACCAACGCTTTGTTCCAATTGATCACAGATCGCATCGGCCAATTATTGCTCCCCCTTCACTCTTGGTTCGTAATTCATAGAGGGGGTACTTCATGTCAATGCCCTGGGGTATCTTGTGCTGGCCACACTTCCTCGGCCCTCCCTCCTGGTCTTCGTGTACTTCGACGTTCGGCGTCTGTCAACCTGACTCAGAATGCGTCGTCTCTGATGCCCCGTAAGATTGCCCCCCCCCCGGAGTCACGGAGTCGTAGGTTTTCGCTGACCCTGTCCCTTTCCGAATGACAGCGCCGGATGCGTTCCCGAGCATCGCCCGCACAAAGGACCGCCCGAGAGGCCGCTCGGACCGTTCGTCATACCCCTCCATCCGATCAGTGGCTCAGCCGTTGGTGCACTCTGCATCTGCAGGGAATGCGGCTGACATGGAAGACAGGGAGGGTGATAACGAAGGGCTGAGATACGTCTATCGATCGCCATCCCGACAGAGGTTCGGGATCTTCTGCACGGGAAAAAGGCAACACAATTGAGGCGGTCTAAATCCTCCTTCCTATGTTCTGCCTCGAAGAGTTATGGGATATGATTTTGGGGTTCCATTTTTCGCCGTATTAGGGCGCCGTTCTGCCGTGCCCGTTGCTGTGTTACGTGGTCTAGATCTCGGCGTTTACCACCGTGTATTTATACTGTATGGGCTTGTCATGTATCTTGGTGAGAAGTTATATGGGATTTACCTATGCCTGCACATTTGTTACCCTTCACCGGGGCAGGTGCACACGTTTAGTCTCAGGAGGGGTGAGGAAGGCGGCATCGGTCGGAACCTTCATACCTGAGCCGGATCCCGTCACGGACGTCACCAACGTCAAACATCACCCTCTGTGACATAACACTGGCTCCGGACGCCGCCCAGCCGGCCTCCACCTTCCGTCGCCGGACAACAGGGTATGTGCTCTCCTGGGGCTGTTTTCCACGTTCTTTGCCCTGACTACTCTCCCCTTAAAGAGTGTATTCATCTTCCTTTCGTAACGGCTTTAGTTGGAACCTATTGATGCCGTCGGACGTAATCGCGTTCCATGTCCTTTAATACCTAGTTTTCAGCGTGTTGTAGCCTCGCAAGCGGGGTTGCGGCTGAGGAGTTTACTCAAGCATAGAGAAAATGCGAGAAGCAGGCCGCTGATCGCTCCGCCCATGCCACCTTGTGCATTTGTCCACAAGAACGCGGACCACGCTGTCGGCAACCACAAATTTACAAAACTCTGTAGGCGGCTGGGTGGGATTCATCACAATTGAAATTGAAACCTGTTCAATCATTTTCATCCTGTGCCGCTTGATCGGCGTCCTCGTGGTAATGGCTCTCCTGGTCCAGGCTGCGTGGCCGTCTGGTGGCAAACCGTCCGTCCTGATCTCCCCTCGACAAGAGGTGGAGGAGATTATTAACTCGTGCGATGTAAGACGACAGTAGGGTGCCGTGCAAACCTCCGCTCTGCACAGTGTTTTCCTCCTGGGGCGACCCGCAGGTTTGGAGATCACTTCAAGTTGCGACAACACGAGGAGTGTGCCCTGAAAAATCGAGGACTGGGGAACCGGAGGAGTAAAGACAAGCTATCGGCGCGAGTTCCAAACCGAAGTCCCCGATCATCCGCCCGAAAGCATCCCTCCGACAAAGGGACGACTGTTTATGTGCGTGAAAAGCGAAAGAACTCTACAGAAACACACGCAAGGGTGCTCCTTCCCGGAGGTTATAAGAAACAAGGTTATCGCCTACTGAAAATGGAATGATCAGCGACATAACCTCTCGCTTTGACCTGCGCCGTTGCTCGCCGAATCCCCCTCCACTATTTGCGACACACACCCTTGGCTAGGCGTTCTTATTTAATTCCTCAATTCATTAAAGTGATAGAAATGGGCAAGCGTTATTTGCATGGTCGATTACATCCCGCTGAGGTTGCAAGGCAGATGGCAGTCACTGTCCGTTTTGTATTTCGGAAGTAACCTGAATGAGCGTTAACAAAGCAGTCCGTCGGCCGCATAGTACGACCACGCCATCGAAGGCTTCCATCTATAGCTACGCTTTATGCGGTCGCCTCCACGTCGTCACACATCCTGGAAGGCAGATACTCTTTACTAGCTTCCTCGAGCGAGCAGGACAGTTGGGATGTAGCCTGTAGTGGGTAGATCCGTACAACGAACCAGAAAGGCCCCGTAGCTACCTCGATATACTCACTCGCGCCCAATCTCGTGGTGACAAGATCTTGCGTGAAGGATAATTGCAGTTCTCCAAGCTTCCCGTTTTGTCCCTACTGTCACACTGACAACTCGGATCGCAACGCGTAATCCCTTGGCACTGTCACCGGCCGTTCGCACTGGACGGTGCCGCCTCTTGGGGTGATCGGGGTTGGTGGAGAGCAGCCATTTTTGAGATAAACGTCCCTCCGAGTACCCTCACTCCAACTCTCCCAACACTCCGGCCCACGATGTGAAAGCCATATTGTTGGTATCCTGATATGCAGTGTTTAAACGGTTTTCGACATATTTTTGTTGCAACTTCCATTTCGTTCCGGTTATCGAAAATCATCCCATCACCGACCACGTGGCTGTACCTGTCATCAAATCCCGAAGGTTACTTCCGCTCACCCACGTCATCCTCAATTCCCGCGTCGAGGGACAGACGCATACTCGGTCTTCGAGCGTGCCACATGAAACGAAAGCACGTTCTTGGTATATTCATCTATCGGATCACTCTCGCGCTCCTCACCCGTTCCATTTTTCAACCGGACGAATTCTTCCAATCACTAGAGGTCGCGCACAATCTCGTCTTCGGTTATGGCAAGCTCACGTGGGAATGGCAACCAAGTGTTGCTATAAGGTCTATCGTATATCCGACGTTGTATGTACCCTTGTATTGGACCCTGCGTGTCACCGGGTTGGACACGACTGGTCTGCTGGTATGTGAATCGCCGATGATCCTGAAAGCCCCCCTACCATATCTGAGCGTATCGCAGGTATATGCACCCAAAGTACTCAATGGAGTCATTGCGGGACTAACAGACATCTGGGTATGCAGGCTAGCGGGGCAGGTTTTGGGAGAGAGATACGTGATTGGTACAGTAAGCCAGTTTTATACCAAAAAAAGGATAATGTTAAACGAAGATCCGTAGGCATTTTTATCGTTGACCTCTTTCTTCCATGGAATGTCCTTGACACGATCGATGTCCAACTCGTTGGAGACGTCTCTGACGATAATCGCCTTGAGCTACTACCCATGGCCCGCCCGTCGACACTTTGATGGGTAAGCTAATAGTTTCCTCTTGATATATGGAGGGTTGACGCGACGCGGCTCAGACAGTGGGCTCGCAAATCCCTCTTCTTCGCAGCCTTGACTTGTACCATAAGGCCGACAGCAGCCATAACGTGGCTATTTCTCTACAGCGTGCTACTCTGGCGGCTACGTCATGACCTACGTGTCGTTGGGCGGGTTCTCATCCAGGTGGCCTATATCGGGTTCGTGGTTGACTGCGCACGGGCAACTACACTCGCACTAACAACCCTACGATAGCCTCGGTATAACCGCTTTGCTTTATTATACAGACTCCGCTTTCTACGGACGACCAGTGTTTACGCCTCTCAACTTCATGCGCACAAATTTGTCATCGATATCGCTGGTATACGGCAAAAACGCATGGCACTACTATTTCACACAAGCTATACCGATCCTATGCGCGTCAAGCCTCCCGTTTGTTGTAAAGGGGTTGTATCTGGGTCTCCGTGCTCCACCCTATTCTTCCCATTCCAAGGATCCCAAGTCATCGAAGTTAGCACCCGGGGCCCTCAAGGTCCTTGCCGGAACGGTGTTATGGACGATCGCCATCTATTCCTCGTCCGGCCACAAAGAGTGGAGATTCATACATCCGATGCTTCCCATTCTTCACATTTTCGCTGCGAAAGCTCTTGTGGAAGCTTCCAAATCAAACATCGAAGAGAAGCAGGCCAGCGCTCAGGGTGAATTATCACGATTCATTCGGACGGCGTCAAAATCCCATCTTGCCCTGCTCCTTCTTCAACTTCCTATTATCCTGTACTGTATCGCGTACCGCTCCAGTCCCCAGGTTTCCGTGATGAGCTATCTCCGATCTGTCTCACGGAACGGCGAGGTCCGCTCTATCGGTTTCCTGATGCCCTGTCATTCGACACCCTGGCAATCTCACCTACACAATCCCCAACTCGACCATCCCGGGAAGCTTTGGGCCATCGGGTGCGAACCTCCGCTCCAAGGTCAGGACATTGATGGGTACAAAGACCAAACGGACGTGTTCTACGACTCTCCTCTCGAATACCTCAAGGCGCGATTTCCTCCGGACGTAAATCTAACTTTCCCACCGTCTAGTTATCCCTGCTCCCCACCCGGCGTACCAGAGAAATCAATCGTCAATGACAAGGAGACGCACGTAGAGGAGAGCGAGAAGTGGAAGCACGAGTGGCCAGAGTATCTTGTGATGTTCGGTCATCTCCTGGACTCCCCCGGGATCCGCGAGTACTTGACAGAAACGATGCGGTACAAAATTGTTTGGCGGGCTGGGTATGGTTTCGACGAAGAGCCAAATCGAAGCGGAGGGGTGTTCGTTCTCAAAGCGCCTCTTCATCAACGTCCGCTCTCTGCACCACCGAACCGAAAGCCGAACGTGCATCAAAATTCTGCTTGGAGTGCTATCCATGATCATAAACGATTAGCGGGCCATAGTCACTAGCGCACGCTGTAGTTGATTTTGTCCCGTGAATGGAGATGTTCACATCTCACATCTTGCCCTCACTCTTTGAGACGCCCCATAGTATACGGGTTACAAATTAGTAATATCTTGGTCACTACAAGGCGTATATCCTACCTAGGACCAACCCTCTTTGTCTGACATGACATCGAACCAAATCTTCCTACGGTGATGTCGCCGTGGCGGGTCATAATGTGTCAATCGTTATTAAGCTCGCCGCCGGTGAGGGATTTTCCAACGAGCCCCAAGAAATCCGATGTTACATTCGCATTGGCGTCTATCCAGATTGCAACCTCAACCTGAGACACTGTATGGAGCGGAAAACATCTCCCGCGGTCTTTTTTCCAGTGAGGATACCATTCTGAACTCTTTCAGTCTTTCAGACAATTACACTAATTCCTGAATTAAGTACGAGGGAGAGCGGGCTGTGCGCCAAAAAATTTCGAAAATGTAATCCTGGGACCTCCCTCCCGGCAGAGCCGCGTGAGGCTAAACCAAGAGGGAGGTGGGTCAAAGGACAGACGAAGAATAATGCACAGAACATGGAGGGGGAACAGATCCAAGGGGAGCGAGAGGGGGGATAGAGACAGTTGGAACCAGCACAGAGATATTGAGACGAAGAGAGAGATAAGGGCAAGTGAATATGGAATAGACAAGAAGCAAGACCAGCGGCGCGGGGGGCCGCGAACGTATCAACCGAAGATGGTGAAATAAACATGGAAAGCTGCAGGTAGAATTAACACAACATGGCGAAATGGAAGCCGGGTTGAAAGCGCAAGGATGAAAAGAAACAGGAGAGAAAAATGAGACGGCAGTACACAGGACTTGGCCCTGACCGTGCCGGTTGGTGCAAGCGATAGGTCTTGCGGATTTTGAGAACGGTGACACGTCGAGAGAGAAGCTACAGCCAAGAAAATTCAGTGGCTGCCGTCGATAATGCTGCCGATGCTCAAGGGGTTCCTTCTGCCCTCTACATGCGGACCTCTTCCACCCGTGCTGCCATCACCCCCGGATCCAGTTGAATGGACGGAGATTGCACTCAACGGGCCAGGTGGTGGCGGACTACCTTGAGTCGCCCTCAGGGGTGCTAATTGAATTCGATCACCACCTCTCATGCCTGGTCCACCCACCGAACCATCATGGGATTGATGGGTCAGATGCGGATGCTGTTGGTACCCTGAGTTTGGTGGGGGCAAGGGAAGGGTTCCAGGGCCTCCTTGTCCATGGCCACCATAGCCACCCGAACTTGGCACACCCCACGCATCACCAGGGTTAGGGTTATACGAAGCATATCCAGTAGGAGGTGGAGGAGGTGGGTAGTGTCTATACTGTTGTTGGGCCTGGTGGTGTTGTGGCTGTGGCTGTGGCTGTGGTTGTGGTTGTGGCTGCTGATGAGGTTGTGGTTGATGGTGAGGTTGATGGTGCTGAGCCTGTGATTGATGGTGTTGAGGGGGTGGTGGTAACTCATAGGAATGTTGCGCGGGTGGGGGTGAGTGGCCATACCCAGGGCCAGGCTGGGGATAGTGTGTCCTTGCCTGTGTCTGGACCGGCTGAGGGGCTCTCACATCCTGGTTTGGGTGACTTTGAGTAGGAGCCGGTTGAGGAGGCGGAAGGCCGGGTCCGCTGTACCCACTCTGTTGGGGGTAAGAGTGCTGGGAAGGCATTGGAGGGGGAGGGTAAGTATAATGGTGTTCATAAGAGCTATATGTCTGAGCATTAGATGGGGGAGGGTACGAGTAATCCGCTGGAGGTGGGCGATATGGAGTGGGCGGAGGGGGGTGACCATGGGATGGATGATGGGTGGGAGGGGGTAGTGCGCCCGGAGCTGGTGCTGGTGCGGGAGCAGGCGCAGGCGCGGGGGGATGTTGGTGATGAGATGGTTGGTGTTGCGGCGGAGGATAATGTACAGGCGGCGGAGGTTGGTAATGGTCATATCCACCAGGTTGATTCCAACCGGATGGAGGGGGACCATAGCTTCCATATTGGTAGTGAGGAGGTGGGGGTCCATACGGGGTAGGTGGACCAGGTTGTGGGGTGTGATAATGATGCGAAGTGGGTGGCGGCGGCGGCGGCGCAGTGTGGTCGTACGAATAACTACCGCGATGGTCGTACTGCGTGTGATCGGAGGGTGGTTGGGTTGGGGAGGCTGGGGCGGCCTGTTGCTGTTGCTGAGGTTGCTGGTTCTGAACTGGCGTGCTCGTTTCAGGTGGGGGTGGCTGAACAGCGGGTACAGGTACCGGAGGAGTAGTACCCGGCCATGGAGGGACGAGATGAGAGATTCCTGACTCAACGGCATTGTCACGAGCATCGGGGATAATTTCACCAATCTTCTCGATCTTCTGCCTCTTGATATCCCGAACAATGCGTATACCACGACCTTTCTTCTCCTTTGGCTCATCCTCAGCCTTTTGAGATGCACGGCTGATCGTAGGTGATGTCTCTATTGGACCAATTGGTTGAGGAGGAGCGGGAACCAAGGGACGTCTTCGTGTGCGAATATCCTTGCGAATACGGATCTTGATGCCCTGATCAGCCATGGTACAAGAGAGCTGCGTGGACTCTGGAGGCGGGGTAAGAGAAATAAACGCGGTGAGTTAAAAAGCTGGGGCATACCCTCCATCCCGGGGAACTTCTTGGCCGTGTAGACATAGAAGGGGGCAGAGTATACCGATTTGCAATGCCGAACTGACGTGCTGGAAATTACTTCAACAAATGACGCGTGATAGTAAATCGAAAAAATCTATACCGAACAACCTCAAACAAAGAAAGTTTGAGACGGTAGCTTCCTTCCATTCTCACACTGAGATCGGGGAATACGAAAAAGGCAGCATCTTCCCCACGATTCTCTGAGTCCTTGAGGTGATAAAGGGATGAAACCACAGATCCGGCGGTACATCTCGTCTTGCCGCCCTGATGACGCAATGGTGAGACTCCGGCAAACACTGAGCCAAAAAAGGATATCCTCACGTTGAACCAATGGATCTCTACGTCTTCATCGGGTTGAGCGAGTGAAGCATACATGAAGTAATACGGATTCTGGAGGAAGGAGGAGACATATTGATTGCCTATCAAAGAGTGGACGGCGTCAAAAGACGTGCCGTAAGTAGGGGGAAAAATTTAGCGGAGGAAAATTTGCGTACCCCCAGCATCCGGACTGCTTGACCTGGGAGACGCAGGATCAGCCGCGCCACGGTCAATCACACGTAATTGAACGATTGGCGGGGGGTCAATGGGACGGCGGTCATCTGTGGCACGGACAACGAGTTCAACCATACAAACCTATCCGTGGCCACGACACTCACTTCCAACGCCGCACATACGAGCTTGCTTTGGCTCCTGCCTGACAATCAATTCATAGTCACTAGAAATGGCAGAGGAGGTGGTCAGTATCCAGTACCCAAGGGTGATTGAGGATGGGTCCGTCAACAAGAGAAAGGGGGAGTCTGGGGTCGCCCCCCGAAGGAGGAAGGGAAGGCGGGCGGAGGATCCATTCGCTTGGAAAAATGAAAATCACGATCTCGAACCCAAACCCTGGGGCCGAGAACCCAGCAAAGTGTCACAAGGGCGTGTGTCGAGATTCGGTGACCTCGACCAGTGCCTCTGTTTGGACCCCTGACGTCCGTTTCCGCTCCTCGAAGAGATGGCTCCGGGTAGCTGGAAGGTTCGAGAGGGACAATAAACGGGAGCTCACGTACAGTCGATCTCGGTTGTGGGCCTGTAACGCGTGCCGCTCGTATTGCTGAACATCGTCGTCCATCTCTGGCGGTGATAGGTTGCGGCTAGACGGATGAAACGACCAGAGCTTGGAATTCCGAGGGTGATTCGCGGCAGAGAACGGTGTAACGACGAAGCCGACGACGACGAAATGGAGAGGCAGCCCTGAAGACTGGCTGGCTTGTGTGGGAGTTTTATGGGGAAGGGGTAGGAAACCAGAAAGAGGCGAGGGCGAACCAACCGAGCGGCGCCTTCCGTCATTGGCCGGCTTCGGTCCGACATCACTCGCACAGTCAAAAGACAAAAAAAACTGCAAATAATGAAATGCTCATTCATCCCATGAGGCCCAGGGGTGAGTAGTGGAGCGACAACGGAATGCTAACGCTACTCTCTCATACGAAATTCGCCCGTACACGTTCGTGAGGCTCCTGCCACGGCACTCCCAGGATTTCCAAAATCTCCCTCTCTGTCTCAGACGCAAGCAGTTGCCCTACGAACAATAAAAACAGCAGCCAATCACCGCCACAAACAATACACAATAAGCAAGACAGAAAGCGCACAGATGAACGGTTTGATCGAAATCAAAAACTTACCCGAAATCGCCTTCTTACAAGGATCTCCCAGATCTCGTACAACGCCTCCATACAGCCCTGTCCCACACACGGCGTCAGCGTTTTTTCGCAGTCCGACCGCCAGATCCAGACCAGTTGCCCACTTACCACGCTGGTTCAGAGACATTCCGTTCTTCCTCGCCTTCAGTCTCAACGATCGATTGAACTGCAAGAAACCAACAGGTAAGTGCATTTCTTCGGATGCCCCAATTTCCCGGTTCACGTACGATGTCATCTCCCTAAACGTGAATCAATGTTTGTTCATCCCGCCCATCTTCCAAGAATACCGTCATCGACGCTCACCGTATAGTACAATTGTGCGGCACCCCTCGCTTCCCATGGCACTGACAGAAAATCTGACCAGTTGCATCAGCAGCCAAAGTCAATCAACAACAGAAAGGGGGAAAGACGAGGTAAAATAACAATATGTGCGCACCGATTCTTCGACGCTTGCTCCGTGTATCTTTCCGGCATAGCCCACGATAAATCAGCTCCAAGTCGTTCCAATCATCCGGCATGACGAGATCGTCAGTGATGATCCCCCGTGCGTGGCACGCTTGCCATAATTTCTTCGCAGCACCTGTTCAACACAACCGGATCCATACTTGATAAGTCACCAACCCAGGACCCATATAAAGCACCGGGGACGCTCCGTCAACGTAACGACACTCACCCGCATGTGTTCTTCCATCCTCGACGGATCTGGTGATGATGACATCTATATCTCCGCAAGTCTCCGAGCCTCTGAGGAGCATTACGAGCACCGTTGGGGCAATGCGAATGGATAAGGTCAGCAGTCACGCGGACGGGTGGGATGACGAGAGGGATTCAAAAGTCTCGCAATTCAGCTTCAGTAACTCACCTCCGATAACTTCCCATACATTCTACGAATAACTTGGGATCAATCTTGATAGCTGGATTCCGGGTGATAGTCAGTCGTTGCTCCAGTAGTTGCTTCACTGTGACGAAAGAGATGCGCGCACGGGAACGTTTGTTGGCGCTCAGCGGGCACAGTAACGTTACGATTGTGCCTACTGATGAAATCGATATGAGCGAGGAAACACCTACCGATGCGCTTGATCTGTTCAAATATAGCCGCTGCTTCGCTCCTCGGCATGCGTTCGTTAATATCTGTGGCGATAACAGGCGCATATCAGCCGAAACCAAACGACGAGTGAACGAGGCGAGCAAGATCCGACTGAGCTCGTGCCTCGCCTGGAGAAGGTAAGCAGATTTACCATCGTAATATCGGATCCCGATCTCTTGCTGAGCAGTCAATCTGATCCCACCTTTTCCGACAAGGACGTCTTCGAGAGTACGGGCTCCGGCGTTATACCACGTATATGCCGTCTTCACCCCTGGTCAAACCATATGGGATATGGTAGGTATGTCGCATATCACGTTGTCAGTGAAGTCGGAGAGGGGGATTAGGGAATAGACGTAAAACCCACCGACGCCAAAGACTCCCTGGAACAACTTATTAACCTTTACATCTTCCGTGTTTTCATGTCCGATCCGCTTCAAGTTCCCAGTTTTGATGATCTCTATGATCTAATCCGCACCCCACATCATGGAAGAGGAAGAGGTAAGCGTTATCAGCGCTGTGATCTCACAAGGGAGGATATTATCACAAGGATAATCAGCGGGCATGGGCGGGGCGTTCCACCGGAAGGAGCAGGACTGCGTCTCACATGAGGCCGTTACGGCAGCCTGGAGTGGATCGGAAGGAAGGAAACGAGGCATTACCTTCAATGCTGTTTTCTCACCCACCCCCCTGATGGTCCGGGCTTCCGCATACGACTTGATCCTCGTCGGGTAATTTAGCAGCGCCCGGATGGCTACTCGGATTCCAGGGGAGCAAAGCGCGCGAGAATGAGTTATCAGTACGTTTATCACATTATTATCAGCAAGTTAAGGTTAAAAGCGGAAGGTGCGTGGTCTCCCCCTGGTGGAACAAACGACCCATCATCCCGGAGCGAGATGAATCGCAGGGTGTAGGGTCCGGAGCTTCGGCTCGGACCTGTAATTGGTCCCGGGAAACCGGAGGTGGTCCCGGGGAGCCGGGTTGTGAGAACCATCTCCCTCGATCGAGATTTCGGAAGGAGATCGTGCTTTTCGGCGGATACAGCTTCAAGAGTACCATCACCCGGAACATGGGATCGTGAGACCGGGGG
>Ga0307517_10000930_pt1 | contig 49779 bp, 66 predicted proteins | sample 23_EM_MG_FD_194515 | JGI IMG/M metagenome (GOLD analysis project Ga0307517, IMG submission 194515) | Populus trichocarpa ectomycorrhiza microbial communities from riparian zone in the Pacific Northwest, United States - 23_EM | ecosystem: Host-associated > Plants > Roots > Unclassified | place... | reverse complement strand
GCACTAAAGCTGGAAGTAAGCCGTTCCACAAGACCTTCCAGCGTTCCAGCTGAAACCGCGCCGGATTCGGTGAGCTTCACGATCGCGCGCGAATTTGTGATTGCTTCCATTACTGGGTTCTCCAGTGCAACATTCGAGTCGGAGGAGCCAGTGGTTCTGAGACTAGGTGTTCCTAGGAACTTGATACCAACCTCTCGCTTTGACTGAAGGTTACGAAGTGAGTAAGGCCGTTCATCTTGATTTGCTACATCATCGTCGAGGCTGCGACGAACAACATCTTCCTGGCGCCGTCCAGAGGCAGGCAGGTTGAACATTCCAGCGGAATCAAATGAAATAGGGCTTCTCGAACCGTGCACGCTTGTTCCGATGGAGGAAGTATCGTCAGAGTTGAATCCAAAGGCAGAGGACATGATACTCAAACCCCTCGATGACATAGACCTGATGCTATGGTTTGCCCCCCAGATGCCGATTTTTGTTGGAACATTCAGCTCTAAACAATCATCACGGTGTCAGATTCCTACGCAAATCATCAAAGACCAATTAAAATCACCTTCTCGAATTCGCTGAAGCGCAGCTTTGACCACTGAGATCGGCAGCCGTGACTTTGGTTCAGTCTGCCAGCATCTCCGAAGCAAATGCCAGACAGATTCTGACAAGCCGTCGGGTGTTGCATCAGTCCTGGGACGATTTGGCAGTCCACCTTTACCAATTGCTCGAAGAACGCTGATATCCCGGCCGATTTCACTGTACGGCACGTTGCCACTCAGCAATTCAAGGCAGGTCATACCATAACTCCACACATCCGACTGTGCGGAAAAGGGCGATCCCTTCACAACTTCTGGTGAGCACCAACGGATATTCTCAATCCGTGTCGCCATGTCCTCGCCGCACTAGTGAAAAGTTTCATGGTTCAGTGGTTAATGTAGTTCCGGTGGGTCATACCTCCTGTCTGATTTTTGACATTCCATAATTAGTTAGACGGGCCGAGCCGTCAGTAGAAATCAAGATGTTCGCCTGAAAGAACAAGTGTGTTCTGCATGAGTAAATATCGTCAAAATTTGCTCCTAACGTACCGCTCGCATGTCGCCATGAATGACATTTTTAGAGTGAAGGTATTCCAGGCCTTTTCATTATTTAGAATGTCTATGGATGAGAAGTTACTCGAGAGTACTCACCTGAGGCAACTTCAATCAAAAGTTTCAACCGATCCGAGTCAGGTCGACTTGTGACGAAGGCGTCAGCCGTGCCATTATCCATCCAAGGGCTAACCTGCGCACGTATTTAGCTAAGAGAAGGAGACACAAACCACGTCCGTACCAGATAAAGATTCTCCTCAAAATATGTCACTCCGTACACTGGGACAATGTTTGGGTGATTTAGCTCTCTCCACACCAATACCTCGCGCTCAAAGTGCTATATTTTAGGTTAGTTATCGTTTTTTTTTTTGAGTGCTACGGAACCTACTCGACTAGTTTTAGAATCTTGTGGAAAGGCTCGGGGTAATAACAGCGAGACCTGGAAGATTTAGCTCTTTTCTTGACACAAACACGGATACCCCCACCTTTTCCTTATCCAACCATTGTCCTAGATGATAAGAGTATGAATCAAAGCCATAGGTTACTATGCAAGGGGGATGGTTCAAACCTACCAACAAATATGTCATGGTATGCCCCAGCCGCCACACAATCAAACGAGGTAACTGTGATCTGTCCAGACACTTGGGGGCCATGAAGAATTAGTCAACGAGGATCGCAGAAAATTCTAAGAAATTGTTTACAATTGATCATAGGTGGTAACTTGGCCGTTTCCTGGTAAAGGGACCATAATCCTGCCTTGAAAGCCCTTTTTTCTTCAGGTTGCAGTGTTGGGTCAAGCAATTGCTAGATGAATGAACCTTCCGCTCCCCCTCATCAAAGGGGTCAATACTCACTGTCTGAATAGATTCCATGATCTCATCAACAGGACGAATGTCGCGAGAATCCGTCTCGCGAATCAAGTTTTTGGTGTCTTGATTGGAAAGGATTGACAGAAGGAGGTCGCGAATTTCTTGTCTATCTCGTTCCTGGACCAGCTTGGCCTTCGTATATTGGCTAATTAAATTCATATTCACTTGAATCTGGAGAGGATATTGAGAAAGTTAAGCGAATTTCAGTGGGACGACTAACCGAGAACTTCATCATCACGGCATCGATGTCTCTCTGAACTCTCCAAATTCCGTCTATAATGTCTGAGCTGTAAAGTAAAGTCCGAATTCTACTGAACGACGCCCATTCCTTAACCTTCCTATCAAACTGGACGAAAACACTAAAAGTGGTCGGCGTCAGAACGCAGAGGGTAACGAGTAACAGACTTACCCTTCAATCTCGTCCACAACCTCGAGCTCCGAGCCTCCAAGGTTGCCAAGGCTATCAGTAAGGGAGTCCAGAATTTGCCTGCAGTGCTCCAATACGTCCTGGAGACGTGTCTATGAAATAATTCAGATTTTTACCACACTGCAACAAAGGATCGTACCCTGTAGACTTTCACGTTCGCAATGGACCCATACGTCGAGGCAAGAATTGAAGCGGATGCCTGCAGGGCAGGGGTTTTGGAAATTAAACTTACGGCCGAAGCCTTCGGGTCGTCGGTCGCCGCCAAACCTACAACCATATGTTGCGCTTGTTCGGGGAAAGGTTGAATCTGCTAAAATTATCGAGGAAATACGTTGCCTGATATTCAATTCACCAATTCAACTGGTAGATGGGGGAGAAACGGACCACAGTTTTCCGTTTCAACGAGACGACACCTTTGACAAAGTCATTGACATTTATCCTTTTGGACAGTGCTTGTTAACTACATACCGTTTTCTTCAAATACGTCATGTGTTTTTATGATCCTCGAAAACAGCTCTTCTGGCAGTGGCAACGAATGGTCCGCCTAGTTTACTAAGATCAGTCGAGTTGAGGTGATAAGCATGAGGTTCAAGTACCTCCGTTATGACCGAAATCCAGTTGGCATCCTCAGTGATTGCAATTTTTGCGCCAGGTTTCTGAGTTATTTAATGAATAAGCGTGCAGCAAATGAAAAGAAATACACAAACCTCTTTCAGAAGGAAGTTGTTGATGACGTTGGAAGGATGCACCCTCTAAAACACAGGTTCATGAAAGGCTTCGAGAATCGTGACATATCATACACACCAAAGATGTTACAACCTCTTCGAATTGAACGTTTAGTCTTGTCTGAGTTGGGCCAGGATTACTGGAGTCACGCTGGCTCGTTGAAGGCCGGGAGCTGCCGATATTGTCAGACTGTCCTACAGTGGATCCTCCAGGGGTTGAAGCTGTCAAGTCAAAGGAAGGGGCACTCGCAGTCGCCCCGACGGAAAGCAGCCGAGACTCGGACGAAAGCTTGTTCCAGACGTTGTCGTTTAGTGTCGCATTGAGGGTTTCTACGAACAAGCATTGGTTTTTATACACAACACCCCGTTCCGTTTCTTCGTTCATCCGCAAATCTTCTACTTCCTGCGCGTCGGGTCCTGCTCGCACCTCAGCCATCCCCGAGTACTCCCACCCGTAGGTGCGGCCGAGGGAACTTTCTCCGATCGCCTTGAACTTCAGGCGCAATGCATTGTGCTCTGTTAGGTTGGAGAAGGTAGCCATCCCCCATGTCGTGGATTTGTCGCAGCCGATGGCGAGGCGAACGTCACCGTTTTTAGCCTCGCGACCACGAACCCCGTTCACGTATTTATACCAGCTTTCAGCATGAACCGAGAGGTAGTTTTTGAACATTGTGACGTTCCCTAGCTTCTCCGAGTAAGCACCCTGCGGCATTGTCACGACGGCGCCTTCCGAGGCAGAAGTCTCGAATGATAAGCCGCTGCAATGAATGAGTGAAAATTCATCAGGAAGTTGGAATAGGCAATACACACGATAGATCACCGTCTCTGAGCGATCTCTCGACTGACGTGCTGGCAAGATAACTGTTCGTTTTGAACTCCGTGTAACCTCGAATGTCAGTCGACTTTAGCGGAGGGTATAATGGAACAAAACCGTCTGGGAGGTCGTCAGGGTTAATCGGATGGTCGTGTGGAAGGCATATATTAAACATAAAGTCAAAACCCCCGTAATCGGTGATGATGCCAACATCACCCACGCAGATTCCTTTCCGTCGATATTCTATAGGAAGTCGGTCATTAGGTTCAGGGATCCACAAAGGTGAGCCACGGCCCTTTACGGCCAGTTGTCGATAATAGATGTCACAGCTTCTTTGCACAGGGAGTGACGTTCGTCGTGTCTGTCGATTGTTAGTGATTTCGGTAATTGGAGGTACTAACAGTATTATACCCATACGTGTTCACCTTCGAATGGATTATGAATTGTGGATAGTGTTGAACAAGAGAGAGGGCTTACGAGGCACGAGATCTGAGGATTGAATTAACACGGCATCATTTTCGGATGCTTGAATGGAGTGTGTTGATGCTGGAAGATTTGACTATAGGGGGTTATAAATTAAAGTAAGTTTTAAATGCAGCCCCTCTTACCGTGGGTGGGAGTTCATCATCATCATCAAGCGCCATTTCTAAATAATAAAAATACATAAAGAGCCGTTCGGATGCTCGAACGAAGGACTGACGGTTGAAGTTGATTGTAAGGTTGGTGTGGTGGCCTCGGGTTGTACTGAATTGTCCTCCTTGTATCTCAACGTTACGAGCAGATTGAAACAAAGACCCTGGAGCAGGGATGAGGCTGTTGTTGGAAGCAAGGTCATTAGAGAGCCGCAGCTCTGCAAGAGTGATTGATGAAGCCCACCCTGGATCCACGTCCTGAGTGCGCCTTACTATTCTCGATAATCCTCTTCTTGAAGAAGAGGCTATCAAAGATCCCGACGGTCGTGGAATCTGGCCTCTGCCACGTACACTGACAGCCCGACTAGGAGGGTTTAATCTTTGGGTGCTGCTCTATTCAGATGAAGGGACTTCTGGTTGGTTGTCCTCGTGTAGGTGATATTGGGTAGAGCCGCTTACCAATACAGGAGCGTGGTTGGGACTTCCTCCAGACATATTTCCAGAGGAAAGGAAACCCAAGAAGCGAGATAGTGGTCAGAACAGGAGTTCTGGAGTCTTGACGCGTACGCCTCCCTTGGGGCCTTCCGAGTTCTCCGCAAAGGACCTTAAGCCTTAAGGATGATCAGCGATCACCTGACCGTTTCCAACATCGGCCCGGAATCCCACGTATCACATGACACCTTTATATCTCCCCCTCCCCCAAATTGTAGATTACAATTAAAGGAAGTAAGTAATACTTGCGGACTGGAAGTGACTCTTGGGTGATCCACCGATTCTCCGAAACATTGCCTAAGTAGAGCCAGGCTCCAGCTTCACTTGAAGTTCCACTCCAATGTTAGTCTCGTCCCCGTTCCGTTCTGGGTAATTCGTCATGATTTACTCAAATAATGGCAAAATGATAGAAGCCGGAGTACTTCCAGTCCAGGATGGCGTTAGCTTTGAGAGTTGTCTCCGCGATAATGATGTTGTGTTGTGAGAGATTTTAGAACTTGATTTGGTTCAGGCAAGGACACGCCAACACGATAAGGTAAAATCACATCTTTGATTGCGCACATTTGCACCGCATACCCTTCAAGCTCTTTACAGTAATGGCTGGAGCTTTCTTATCATAGGGAAGTTCTGCCAAGGTCACACCGGGAACGATATCAGTGATGATATAGTAGCGGCCTTCATCCTCAACAGCACAGAGGATGTTTAGAGTAGGGATGTTGGTGTGGCTTTGGATTTATATATCCGATGGCAGCCAACTCATTCTTCACCCTCTCTATGCACAGGTATGGTATAACGAGTCGGCCCGCACGATTGATGAGATATTCGCTTGGTGTAAGGTTGAGCCGCTTGATGAACACTGGACCCTCCTTGTTTTCAAATTCATAGTATTTCAAGTTCTTTTCTTCGGTGATATAAGCGGCGTTATATTATTAGAAAACCGGGGGCACACATGCCAGCTGTGGGTCCAGGTTGATGATGGTCATATTAGTGGCAACAAAATGGTACTAACTGACTCCCTGGCAGCTGTCAACTGTGGACGCAGTCCAGCTCGAGTCCAGTTGGGAAAGCACCGCAGCTGCCAAGGAATCTGGGCGCTGAGGATATCCGATATGGCGAGTTTGGAATGCACCTACTCTGGGGAATTAAATCATTATCAGCTCCTGGAGATCCGAGGTATAAATTTAACCCATTCACCCCAACACAAATGCCATTCCAAACATCTCATCGACCAGGTGCGACGCACTTCAGCCTTCATAGGTGCACGGTTAACCGCTTCTTATCTCGATATCATAGAACCTCAAGTTGTCTTTATTCAATCCAACAATCCGATGCAATCCAATGGACGTCGCGCTTTTTGCATGTTGGAGCGCGGGCTGACGACTTCCGCGACCCATATTCAGATGGCCATTTGCCCCTTTTGCCAAAGCTTGTACCCTGATGGCCAACGATGCTCCCGCTGCAGTCGCCCTACGGAGGGTTAGTGATATACTCCTTCGGCCCCGGCTAGTAGATGCATGTTAGCGTATTGAAACAAGAGCGGATGGTTGAGATTACTTCAGTCATTCTCTATAGGGTTCACCTCCGGTCAACTGAAATTCCATAATCGTTTCATTTTTTTTTTTCATCATAGCTGAAAATGAAAGCCGGGTATTTCTCGCGATAAGACCTTCATGGCCTTCGTGTTTCTACAGCCATATAAAAATCGCGCTGGAAGATGAAGAAGCGGAAATGCGTACATTCGTGTAGGAGACTGCTTCCTTGGCCAATGCTTCGACACTTTCTATTCTCCACCGTTCAAGCGACGTGATGTCGTCGATGCTAAACGTTGGCAAGAAGACAGGATTCGGTTCGAAATTATTCCGTTCTTGAACTGGGGAAGCGAGCCTGAACATCAGGGAAACCTGGGTATTTAAACAGAAGAGGGCGTTGTCGAAGGGAGACTCGGGAGTGGTCACCGGGAACTGCGGCACCACAGAATGTCGAGTCAGCATGATATGGCAAACCTGGAAGAGATCTTTTGAGCAGGACGCCTTCGGTAGGAAGGTCGAAGCATAATGGAATGCTAAATAGAATGATTCTCGTTCGAATAACCACCTTTGTGGATCCCACCGCTCGATATTCTCGGTGCTCCTGAGGGAATGGTGTCAATAATCATGCACGACAAATGGTAAATAAACAGCACCGTTTCGTGAGGATATAGCGAAGACAGTGAGTCGCACCGACTGCGAATCGAGATCCAGATAAAAAATGGACATCGGATTGAATTGGGTCCTCGAGAAGCCTGAGAAGAAAATCTCGATAGCGACCACTTGACTCGTATCGGAGGTGTTGGTAGAATGGGCTTAGAGTTGCTGCCTCAAGTTCTTTAATTCTGGTAGGGGGTGACTTTATTGTCCATCCTTCCGTGAGGCCAAGCAAATTAAGTCGAGGTTTAAGGCCCGTATTGTCCCCGTAAATTTGATGTATGGTGAATACAGTCAAATCGATTCCTTCAGGATCATCGAATCCATTGTAAGGGAAGTCCTGGAACATCCACTGACGTAACTGGCTCAATACCGGATAAGGCTCTCGTGAATCCTGAGATTGAACCTTACAATGTCATGATCAGGGGAATTGATTCAATATCTCGAGTTGGATCGTTGCTTACCGCTTGAAGAACCCAGGAGAACAGCTGAGAAATACTGAGTACAAGGATCCCGCTTTCCGCAAATGACTCCTCTTTTTCGATTCTCTCAAAGATAGGTTGGAAATAAACGTGCGACAGAGAAGTTAGGACCTCCACTCTATCTTCAGAACGTGACAAGCGAGAAGCGTGGTGATGCAAGTGAGATAGCGCTGATGACACTGACCACTGCAGGCTTGGAATATCTGTGATAGGCATTACGAGAAGTCGTCAAGATAGTACAGGTCGCATACCTTTCAATTCCACCGTCCACAACACTGAAATACAAAGATTGATCTTATTTTGATCAACGAAAAGGTGTTTTGAACGACTTTCGTCGACCAAGAAATCCGGAAGCGAGGCATGCAAAAAATGGATGGTTGTCTCCGTAAGGCTGATCACGGAAACCAGGTCATTAAAAGCGAGCTCCATTTCTTCTTTCGAGGATTTGAAGATTTTAAGGAAGAATGGGAAATAAGGATCCAGAAGAGTGGAACCAAACAGCGGGGATAATTGCACACGAAGAACAGTGAGGATGGTGTCGAGGTCGTCACAGATTGAGAAAATGTGGGTATAGAGTGAGTCTAGTTCTGCAAAAGGGCGGTCCTTGTGTCCGCGAGGAATGGCAAGGATGGCTTTGTGGCGTTCCAGCGGATGGTGTCGGGGAGAACAAACATATTTGACAACTACCGAAGAAAAAATGAATTGACCCGAGGACTTTTGGACGAGCTTCTCTACGTCCGAAACCATCGGCCATTCTGCAGGTATGCTGTCCCGTAGATAGTGACTTTTCCTAAGTTCGGCGAAGCTATCGTTCAGGAATAGTCTGATGTCAGCATCAGGCTTATAGGAACTGTCCAGTGCCAGTCGCCTTGACATCGTGGCTAAATCAGCCCCATTGAAGGCGGCGAGTAGATGAACTTCAGAGCGACTTGCAATGAGAAGCCTTTGGGGGATATCGTGTTGCATTGATTTGATTGCATAGGAGAATTCGCTTAGAATGCGGCGTTGAACTTCAAACCCAGAACATTCATCTAGGCCATCGATAATGATGAGCATCGCAGGCCTCGCTTCTGACGCGGTGGCAGAAGCGAGGGTAAGGGGATTTACTAACAGCGCTTGGATTTGAGCATGAAGACTGAGATCGAAGATAGCTGGGTCGTTGGATGGGACGGAGGAGATGTGAGGTCGAGTCTCAGGGATGTATTTCGTGAATTGATAGGCCAACGTTGCGACAAGCCGTTTCTCTTCCGGTCGTGCTCGTCCGCGAGAAAAAAAAGCTGGCAGAGTGTTGGCCTCGAATTTTCAGTATCTCTGCGAGAGTCTGAGCAATGGATGATTTGCCCGCTCCAGCAGGGCCATGCATCTACATCATTGAAGTCGGCGAATATGGATCGTCCAACCACCCAATTACTTCGTCAATGATAGCCACTCTAGTGTTTGCATGGCACTTGGGGGGATCGAACCTTTCCCCAGAGTCATGAAAGGCTCCAGGACAGGCGTTCAGGTAGATGGCGTCAAAACCAGCTTTAACGGTAGTGGTTTATTAGAGTTGAACTTGTACCACATCGATTCGGAATGGCAAAACACACCTTGCTCGGCGTTTGAGGAGTTATTTATATGGATATTCCCTTGCGCATGATTGATGACACCCGAGAGAACATTTTGCGCCTGGTTGAACATACCATGCAAATGAAGCGTTCACGTTCGGATCAACACGAGGTCACACCCATTGCTCTCACCATGACAGGATTCCACGGTCACTACTTACACCTTTACCACGATCAGACCACGGCTCCCCTCATAGTCAGGGGGAGGGCTCAATACTCGGCTATTGTCTTGACCTTGGAAGGCTTCTCTCCCTCAGGCGAACACGGGGAGCTTCATTGACCTTCTGTGACTAGATTTTGCAACGCAAAGGGCCATGATTCTTGTAGACGACAAGCAAGTAGAGGTGCTGGAAGCTCGAAGATTTGCAGAAGAGCAAGAGCAGGATCAGCCGAATGTGTGTACCAACTATTGCAAATCAATTGTCCTATATTAACGGACATTTAGCAAGAACCACCCCCGACTTACGCTTCTCTACAACAACCTCCCCCCAGTCCTTCCATCACTAAGACCGCCAATTATGTTTCCATTTCTCGTCTTCACAGCTCAGTCAAGGAAACGTTGATCATCGATCCGTCTCTCTTTGTTCCACTATTCCTCCGACCGCCTCTACTTCCCGGTGAAACCGAAGAAACTCGGCAAAACCTTAAACTCGAATCCACACATGGGCATGTGTATGCTGATGTCACTCTAGTCGAGAACTTGGAACTTTTGCCCGAGATGACCTCCCCAATGCGCAACAAACGAGTCATCATGAAGATGAAGTCCAGCCACGGCGGGATCACTGCCAAGATAGTAAATCCTACCTATCTACCTATCGACTCTGTCTAACCTCATTTTTAGCACGGGCCACCAAATCGGACACCTTTCGTTCTCCATGCGCAGTCACTGAATGGCGAGATCCGTTTACATATCCCACGCACCTTCCACGGACCCGTTATCGTCTCCCATCGGCATGGATTAGTGAGATTCTCCGATGGCATCAACCAGAACCTGACGACATTTGGGGAACTAGATAATACCCGTCGATGCTTCCTAGGAGATTTTTCTCGATGGACCGAGTCTTCCCGGGGCTGGGAGGGGGATGAGCTGGTTATCGATGTGCGGCACGGAAACGTGAAGATACACTACGATGACGATGCAGTGGGGTCTCCTGTGAAATCGCGACCCACATTTCTGAATAGGATTTTTGGATTTTGATTCTTGGTCGCTCAGATTGCTTTGGGGTGAGTTGGAATCGTCTTTTTTTGTTTCCTTTGGTCGCTAAGAAAATAACTGATTCCTTTAATATCCTTAGCTTGTTTGTATGATATATTAACGACGAAAGCTTTCGTTCTTAAAAAGGTCATCCCATTTTGACAGCGCCACCAAGTGTAACTCTCCGCTTCAATGTAACTTCATTCAGATGATATTTGCCAGATGGCTCCAAGTCGCAACGTGTGATGAATCACCGCACATTGTCGAATTATCTGGGAGAAGACTTGTATAAATATTTCGTCGAAAAGCGTGGGATTGATGCGAAGAATGAGGACATGTGTTTGGTAGTTGGTTGGACAAAGGCCAATTCTTGGGGAATGGCAGCTTCTCGGATCCCGATTCTTCGCCACACCCATGCACTCTGAAATTGCAGACGAATACAGAGAACCCGAGGAACCCGCAATACAAGTGGGGTTGTTCTGAGGGTTTTGCCTCGATTAAATCGGGGCCGAGGCTCTATGAGGTTCAGAGCCTTCGAGAGGAGGGGGAAGGCGACATGGATGTTCAACAAAGATCCGACCAATGCCTGTTTTTAAATATGCTTCGTGTCACCTTCCGGGGGAATATATGGAACAAAATATTGTAGAAAGCCGGAGTAAATCTCGACGGGACAACGAATAACACCGTTCCGCGATTTCGACAGACCGACGTTTGAGCGACAAAGAGGTGCGTTGTTATCGGCGTCTAGAAGTCGATATCCTGGTCACTGGTACGATACGAAAGACTACGCCCTCTCGAAGGCAATTCAAAGATGCCTACTCGCTATGGTAAGCATTTAAATGTTAAATTTGTCTGTTTATTTCTTACCTCATTCCTTTGCTTGGGGATAGAAACCGAATGCGAAATTGTCGATCTCAGGTGATGTAGATTGGATGCCTATCTCGCAAGAAGTACGGACGACTTCACTCCCAGTACCCTTTTTCTGACAATTTCTGTTACTTAGAGAGGGGCATTCTTACCAAACTCGGAGCCCCATATCCTTTATATCTTGTCAAGGGTACTTGAGCTCAATCAGATATGGGAGGAGGATGGTGAGTAATCAGGGCATGAATTTGGAGGTCTATTAGTCATATACGAACAGGGAATGTGAGCTTTTTTTTTTTTGTTTTCTTTGAATCCGATTTATTGTCAGTGCACTGGAGGGGTGGCCTCACGTTGGACTTTACATATTTCGTACGCTACTGGGAGTGTGGGCTTGTAACCAGGGTGAGTGAATCCTGAGCCTGTAGATTCGAAATGTAGGACTTTGTTTACATTATAATCAATTCGGTCAACCCTAGGCTTCCAGCGAGGATACAAGCAAAAACCTCATACTCTAAGCTCACATTCGTTGAAATTTTGGATCAAGCTGACATGTGGATCCTAGAAATTAATGGACGGTATTATGGCCGAATTATTCGCGGATTGGCATTCCGGAATGCATCCGTGGCGTTCGCGCAGGTCCTACCCTTCCGTTTGATGTTACAACTCGGAGGTAATTCAGAAATTTACATCGGACATCACAGCCTCATGGAGCTTGAATCTCTTGAAAATAGTCCAGAGCTTAAGTCTCCGGCCACCACCTGGTACAACTTGTCCAAAGATGGCTGTTACATTTGCCACGAAGTGGTAAGTATATGTCATTTATTTAATTGATGCTGTCAAAATATCTCATTTCTCACCTAGATGCCAGGAGACACTGCCAAACAGATAGACTTTGGGGGACCGGTGCATTGCAAGCAAAAGAATTTACCTCTGGGACGCGATGCGGTCGACATTCTTTCTCGCCATTTTACTTTTTTGCCGGCTTCTCTTCGAAAGGAGGATCCAGATGGAAACCCTGCGAGTCTCGAAAGTACTGAAGTCCCAGAAGTTCCTCGAAACTCGTCAACCCGATTCTCATGTTGTTGTGCTTAGACTATAGTGGTATGTGGGATGTGAAGGCTCTCCAGCTCAACGACCACTGTCGTGACTCAAGAAAACGAGTAGCTAATAATAATTCCAATTCCATCCGTATAAGAAAATTGTTCGAGTCGTCTACCAAAGCTAACTATTATGAATCCATGAAGCCCTTGAGCCAGAGTTTGCACCAGATTTCGATTAAGCGCCCTATTTAAATTGTGCATGATTGTGATTGTTCACAAATGAATAGGGGACAAAACGCCAGGGGGAAATTGTAAGCAGGCAAGCAACACAGCACCCCAAGGGCCACCCTTCTGGGATATTCTACTTTCAAACCGGGGAGAGAACTCCGTTTTCGAGTCCGCTGAAGTGGCTGAAAGTATTCCCCTTTTTTGAATTTAAATCAACGTCAAGGTGTATCTCCTCCGATAAGTTTAGTGGAAAAGCAGTGGCATCCAAATATAACTGACTTACGGATCCTTTTTGATCAGAACTACACGTGAAGAGGGCCTATTCTTTGGTACGTAGTACTCCGGTTACTGAGGAAGAGGATATGTCTTAGGACAATTTTGTGATAAAGGATATTGGACCTGCCAAGAAAAAGATCCTCTTTCTTGATATTATACTCGCCAAATGCTTGCATAATCCTGTCGATGAGGCATTGTAACGGATTTGTATTGAGCGGTCTCTGTGTACAATTGTATGGTCTGGTCCCCTGGGTTCAACGGAAATGAAGCTTGCCGAGGGAATGGCCTATCTATTGTAATGAGTTTTATAATGTAGAGGGTAGGAAACAGGAAATGGCGCACGTTCCCTTGATGAAATTCCGGAAACGAGGAATTAGATCAAAGGTTCTTTTTGATAAGGTTCCTTTTTTTGACCGACGGTTGCTCGAGAAATGTGCACACGCCCAAAGGAATCCACTGACTCGAGCGTTTTGGTACGCGGACAAGGAGCTGTTGCTGGGTCAAATGAATTGAATAATGTTACGAATCTCCCATCTGTCTTCGAGCGATAACCCACGGTGCCGATTTCCATCGGTGAAGACTTCCAGAGAGGTAAGGTAACTTGAAGGAGAGTGAGCAGATCAACGTGCAGAAGAGATCGGAAACATACAAGCAGGGTCATAGTTATGACTCAAATTTCCATGACTTGTTTTACCCTCCAATCGAACAATATCATCACAGCTGAGGCCTTCTGAGTGGGGGAGTAATACACCTGAGTTGTCATGACTTTCACGATGCAAATGAGCGTACACCATCATCCAACTAGTTCTTCGTCCAGATGGATGCCACTGCCAAGACGGGACAGGTAAATTTACTTGAAAGGACCACAATGAGATCACGCGCCTGAAGGATGATGAAAAAATGCTCGATGACTCGGAATCTCTCATTTTCCCAATCTCGAATTGAAGATTCAAGTGGTTGTATTCCAATCCCCTGCCCGAAATAAGTCAGAAACAAGCGCCGGCCATAAACCTCGAACGCTTACGGTTGTATCCATCCTCGGCGAGTAGGTAGTAATCGGGAGTTGAGAAGGGGGAAAGAGAATTCATACGGGCAGGCTTTCCAACTCACAGAAAAGGGAAACAAGAAAACAAGGGTTGGACACCGGGTTCGCTGGTTTGAACGAACCATTTGTTCTTTTCAAATTCCGTCCCTAAGTTCGATGTGCCCACTCTTTCCTTGTGTCTCGTTCCCGCCGTTTTAGGCCAGCGGCGTTAGCGAACAAGAGCAAGAGTACAACGGCGGCGGGATTCAAAGTCGGGGAAAACCGACGAGGTTGCTTGTAATCGGCCGGCCCCCAGGCGTCCACGAAATTGTTAGGAAGTAAAGGGGAACCGCGTTGGGATCAGGTAGTTGAGAAAGTAAATACAAAACATTTCTTGTTGAGAGATTGGGACTGGTACACCTAGTAAGAGCTGCTTTTTTCGTTGAATTTGTGTGGGTACAAGGGGTCCACACTCACTGGCTTTTGTGCGTCGCGTTATGGCATTTATCAAGCATGGTCGATTGATCATGGACATGACAATGACATTATCGTGGGTGGCTTATACTTGATAGGAGACAAAAACTTCAATGGCAAGATTGATCAAGGAGTCGGCCGCCTGAGTCGGCACCTGGGTCAATCACCCGTTGATCCGTTGATTGGTCATGAGCACCACGTGCACAAAAAGATAATGTGTGACCAAATATGGTAGCATTATTTTAAATTCGGTGCAAAAATGGCTGTTTTTAGAAATTTTGGGTATAATATTTACATATTTAGTCATCAATTATTCTTTTGCGCACGCTGTGGAGGAAATTTGCTAAAACGCTCGCTGTGCTGAAGATCTCTCCCAAAGTTACTTTCAATGCCTTGCAGCCAGGATTTCAAACATTCGCGAGCACCCAGAACCTAGGGGTTCCAGGGCCAGTACATAATCAAGGACGAATGGCTTCTGAACTTCCCAACTGACCCCGATGATGCTTTTCTGATGCTCCTACACGTCGCCGGGAATACCCGGGTAGCCACGGCCCTCTTGGACTGCCCTGAGAGCCCTGTTTCTCTGTTACCACGTCGTACCCCCCTCTCTCCACCAGCACCTCATCTTCCCTCCACTCTCTCACATTCCTTTATAGTCCACATATACCACCCCTACTACTTCCTTTCTCTCTCAGCGACCCCTGAGAACTAAAAAAGACTTTAGCCACCCAACAAGAAGTCGCACAATGGTCAAACTTGCTGCTATACTCCCTTCCGCCGCCCTCCTGCTCACCTCCTTCATTGGCGTTGCGGCCGATTTGCAAGTCACGCGTCCCTCCTCGTCAATTTGGTGGGGTGTGTACCATTTTTCTCTAACTCCGGAATAAAGGGGGACCAATGCCGATTGACCTTTGTCTATCTCTCTTTGACTTATAGTTGCCAAATCCTTCAACGAAATTGCATGGACATGCAAAGACACATCTATCGATCAGTTCACAATTTTGTATGCTCCCTTCGTCCACTTTACCCCTCCAGCACCCTAACTTTCCCACCATAGGGTCAATAACGCCGACCCCAAAATTCTTGTCGCTCCCATTGCAGTGATTGCCATCCAGAAGAACTACGATTGCTCTATCACTATCACCCAGGACCAAGCCAACCAACCTGTTGGTACCGGCTGGACGGTTTTATTGGCCAACCCTTTGAATAATACGGATGTGCGTCCAATCTCCCCGTATCTCCCCTCTCTGCTTCCTTCTCTACTTGAAATCATGCTCGTACGATTTACCTGTTTCCAATCGGCCAACTGTTCTCCATTCCAGGGTTGGCTTTTGTTTGCTGCTCTTTGGCTCACCAACTATCTCCCTTTGTTTTACTTTTTTTCATTTCGCATGTCGTGACGTCAACTCTAGCGTTGGTTCTCAACGTTGGAAGTTTGATCGACACCTGTGATATATCTCGTGCTAAAACTCGGCCGGCTCATCGGCGTATCCACCAATATGGCGCGGTCTCTTTCCCCAACCGTCCAGTTTGCCACTAGTTTCCCATTTCAATGGACCCCCCGCCAGGATGGCTTCTAGGGTGTCGCTTAACCCCCCTACGACATCACCCAAAGCTATTGAGCACCTCGACATAATAGCACAGGGTGTTGAATGTGTCCACCAATTCTTCCTACATAATGCGATCGATACAAAGAGGTCCTTCCTCGGATTCGATTGCCTTGTCCCATTTTCATCGAACCTACTTTACATAATCTCCTGCCCTCCCTTTTCCCCTATCTTTACGCCTTGCCCATTGCTTCGCTGACGAGATTACTGACTCATACTTCACTCTTTCTTACAGGTTTACGCCACATCCGAACCCTTCGAGATCAAGGCCCTTGGTTCCGCATACCCCTCGCAATCTACCCCAACTTCTGCCAACGCCACCTCCAGCGGTTCCGGCAGTGCAGCTGCATCGACATCTACTTCTGGCGCGCTCGGTGTGGGCGCTGGCTTTGGAGGCTTATTCGCTGGTGCTTTGGCCGCCGCCGCCGCCGTGTGGGCTTAGGTCGTTGATGAGTGCGTTAGTGCTCATTGATGACGTCAACCTTCAGTACGTGTAACGGTGTAATGCTCTGCGCAGAGGACGATTGGTTCAGTTTTTATGGATTTGATAATGAGAACGATGCCTTTTCTTGGATACTTTTGTTTGAACTTTGCAATATACGTACTCAATGTTGTGTGTTTGTGTCATCTTCCTTCTTTAATTCTTGCTGTTAGTGATACCCACGTTCGAACGACTTGTTGGTTCGTTATAATGAAGATGTTATTACTGTGATCTCTGCGTAAGGTCGTTGAGTAGGGGTATGATTTCAATCTGGAAGAAGGCACCTAAATCCCTTATGAATTCAAACTCTGTTCGTTCGTTTCATCCCATTTCGCAGCACGGATTACCTATAAATGATTCGCACCTGGACACAGGAAGAAATCTTCAACTGGAAAATTTCGAGGGATAGGCAGAGGAGGAATCAAGGGCTAATCTCACTTTGATGAACTTATTCCGAAAAGAAGCCGGAGACGAACGGCTTTGAAGGAATAACGAAAAGAGCTACATATTCCAAAGCACATTACGCATTGTGAAGTCGACGGCATGGCCATTGGGCCGATATCCCTGGTCTGCATATCCTGCACCGCGTTCTGGCACGCTTGAACTTCCTCGATATCTTGCTTCTGAATGAGATCGCGTAAGTTGAGCCATTTATGTCAGTTTTTTGAACACGGCCAATGTTTTGCTGTTGAAATTCAAATTGGGTGACGACCTGAACTTGCTCACCTACCGACAATATGATGAGAGTATTCAATATCATCTTCCCAAAGTCACACTGCCAATTATTGCCGGGTTATTTATGTATTGCACTCTCTGGAGAAGCCTTCTAAACTTGAAACCATTCTAACTAGGCTCTTATTACCTAGATACCCTCCTTCCCGGTGACGACGACCAGCTAGGATTCCATTCCTTCTTCAATAGGTGATTCGCTAAAGATAAATGTATATACAAAAGGGTATGACTAGGACACTAAGAGTTTCTATCGTTCAGAAATATATGTAGTTGAAAAGTGGGGGAAATACTACGTCGCAGCTCAACCGCAGCTTATAATTACAGTTACGCAGGATGCATAATAAAATGACAACCCACCCAAAAAACACCTTTCCTTCAACATCCTTCAGCTAGACTACCCTCGCCGATCTCAGGCCCCTTCGACATCGATGTTCCATCATTTAGGTCCTCCGGGTTAGCCATAATGTTGGCCATAATATTGTCATCCGGAAAGGTTGATTTCGGCGTTGTGTTTATCGTGTGAGGTTTCCTTCTGAGGGACTTTCCTGACCCATCAAGGCTTGCCACCAGGTCTGCATGAGTCGAGGAAGTCGTAGATTCTTCCCATAGGCTTTCCAGAGAGCGTCGGAGATCATTCTGTTCAGGTCCAAGCAGCTCAGGCGAGTTGGGATTTAGAGCGCTAGACAGTAGCGCTCCAATCAGCTCAGGCGAGTTGGGAGTTAGAGCGCTAGACAGTAGCGCTCCAGTGGCTCCAATGGCCCATACGTCCGTTTGCGGGGGTAGGTGTGTCATGGCCTGTGGGGCGATGATCTCCGGGGCAAAGTAGGCCGGAGAGACGCAAGGAAAAGACGAAGACTGTAGATGCCATTAACTACATGTCCCAGAATCCAAAGCATCTTCTTACCTCGGAAGATGTTTCAGTGGAAAATCCGAAGTCAGTCAGTTTGACCGCAATACGTTCTTCACGCCGTATCGAGCCCACAAAGCCAGCCTTTCAGATAGGTAATGTTAGTGCTAGCAAATGTGGTGAAATAGTTCCCATACAGTTCTCAGGTCCGCGTAACGAGTTCCTTGAACATGGGCGAGGTGAAGGCCTTAAAAAAAAAACTGGGTTATTCGCTGGAAGAAGATATTGATTGCAAACTTACCACGGGATAGCGACTTGAAGTGCTCAATTTGGCCCTCATGCTGTGTCTGAGAGCCATCAAGTCCAGGAAGTGGATTATCTCTATTCATTCCCGGTGTCGTGGATGTAACCAACTCGCTGTCGGACACAGATTCCTTGTCCAGCAGGCGTTGCCTATATTTTTCTTTTGCACGACTTAGAAGAACCGTAAGCAAGAGAATAAAGAAGTATCTCCTGAACAACGTACCGATTCTGAAACCATACCTGTGTGGTTTTGAGTCCTAGTTTCTCCCAAAAGAACACGATTTCACATACCTGAACAGACCTTTCTGGCATAACTATTGTTTTTGCAAGCTGCTTCCGAAGAAAAGCGTTCGGTTTGGGGTTCGAAACAAAAGCTTCTTCTAAGGCCATCAACGAGGCACGTGTTGTCCGCGCTCGGCGTTTCACCTCGTGCGGAACATAATCATAAAGTCTCTCAGACATAAGATAAGTCGGTGGGTGGGCGAGAGGAGCATTTCGAGAATGGCTGAATATTGAAATCATGGTGATGACCTTCTCCAGGTCGGTTTGTAGGGAGCTCAGCTCTGAATGGATGTCTTGCTGCCGAAGAAAGGCTTTCAGTGGGTTCAACGAGCCATATTCCTTGACTTTACGGCCAAGTCGTGTAATGACTCTGAGATAGCAGATAGTTAGAAACTGTCAACGTTACCAACATTCGTAGCACATACCTGTCAATTTCTTCTTGAATTGTTGGATCATAAAAGGAGCGTATTCCCAAATCGCCCTGAAGAGCAGCTAAGAGATCGGTACACCGCTCGCTTAACGCTCGACATTGCTTCTATCGTAAATGTTAGTTGGGATTAACGCAGAAGAGGGAGTAACTAACTAGATGGACTTTGATGTCGTTGATATTCCGGTGGACTGAATTCACTGTATTTCGTCAAAAAGGCAAGGTCATTTGAGCAAGAGCTTTGTACAGTGATATATTGCTTACGCGTAGAAATGCATCCCTCGAGACCCGGTAGGCTCGGGAACACAGGAGGATGATTTGATAGCTCGGCTCCCCAATCAAATTCACCAAGTGGGGGGCGGAGTGTAGGCGGCTCCGTAACTAGAGTATCTGGGGAATTCATTGAAAAGGAACCACCTCCAATTACAGGAGGACTGGCCCAAGGATCTACCGATGGAAGATCGACCCGAGGATCGAGCTGACGAAAGCTTCCCGGAGGGTGAAATGCAGGAGGGGTTTGGCCTGCCATGAACATAGACAGGGAGGCTTCAACTTGGATGAGCCGGTTATGCACCGAGTGCAAATCCCTGCAAAGAAATAATTTCCTCAACTTCTGGAAGGAAATGGAAGAGAAAGAACTGACACTTTCTCAGCCGCTGCTGGGGAATAGATACACCTTGATACAGTGTCGCGTTTCTTGCAGCTCCCACACGGTGCATTTCTGTCGCATCTTAGCTTCAGCCGGTAGCACTGGATCGCATGCATACAAATTAGGGACAATTCCTAGCACAAAGAAGGTAGTGGCTGCTTACCTCTGCGCACACCACAGTAATTCTGGATCTGATTCGACTAGGGAAAGTGAGAGCTAGGTCTGTACAGAAAAATAGAATACTTACGGGCCTGTAGCGGGTGGGTCGCAGGACGCAGAGGAGAGTTGCGGGAGGGAGGGATCCATTGTTGTGGAGAGAGCAGAGGAAGGAGGGACAACGCGACAATCAGAAGGAAATGGAGAAGAAACTGACACTTTCTCAGCCGCTGCGGTGAACAAGGCTTCAACTCGAATGAGGCGGTTATTCAGCGAGTGCAAATCTCTGCAAAGAAATAATTTCCTCAACTCCCGGAAGGAAATGGAAGAGAAAGAACTGACACTTTCTCAGCCGCTGCTGGGGAATAGATACACCTTGCTACAGTGTCGCGCTTCTTGCAGCTCCCACACGGTGTATTTCTATCGCATCTTAGCTTCAGCCGCTTGCACTGGATCGCATGAATACAGATTACTGGCACAAAAAAGGTAGTGGCTGCTTACCTCTGCGCACACCACGGTAACCCTGGATCTGATTTGACTAGGAAAAGTGAGAACTGGTTCTGTACAGAGAAAAATAGAATACTTACGGGCCTGTAGCGGGTGGGTCGCGGGACGCAGAGGAGAGTTGGGAGGGATCCATTGTTATGGAGGGAGCAGAGGAAAGAGGGACAACGCGACAGTCAAAAGGAAATAGAGGAGAAGAAACTGACACTTTCTCAGCCGCTGCGGTGAACAAGGCTTCAACTTGAATGAGGCGGTTATTCAGCGAGTGCAAATCTCTGCAAAGAAATAATTTCCTCAACTCCTGGAAGGAAATGGAAGAGAAAGAACTGACACTTTCTCAGCCGCTGCCGGGGAATAGATACACCTTGATACGGTGTCGCGCTTCTTGCAGCTCCCACACGGTGTATTTCTATCGCATTTTAGCTTCAGCCGCTTGCACTGGGTCGCATGAATACAGATTAGGGGCAATTCCAGGCACAAAGAGGCAGTAGCTGCTTACCTCTGCGCACACCACGGTAACCCTGGATCTGATTTGACTGGGGAAAGTGAGAGCCGGTTCTGTACAGAGAAAAGTAGAATACGTACGGGCCTGTAGCGGGTGGGTCGCAGGACGCAGAGGAGGGTTGGGAGGGATCCATTGTTATGGAGGGAGCAAAGGAAAGAGGGACAACGCGACGGTCAGTTGGACGTGAAGGTTTCGGATACAGAAAGAGTGGAGAAGGTAAAGGACCCGGAGAAGCGAATATCTGGTCTGGATTAGGTCGGCTAAGATTGACGCTTGTCTGACCATATCAAACTTCAGGCCTTGAAGACAAGCCATCTAATGAGAGGGAACAAACCTGTCCTAGGGGAAGTGAAGGAGGCTCGAGAACTCCTGGAATTACACGGTCATCCGGTCGGTCGATCAATCAAATATTCCATCCGGAAGAAAACCACCACCACTCACCTGCTTCGAAAATGATGGGTTGCTCCATGATGTCATGGTTGGCTTGGTCGGAGCTTATGTTAGTGCTCGAATTATTTGTGGGGTTATTCTGGAATGCGTTCGCATATCGTGGCTTGCAACAAAGTGCAGGACTTACCTCCTGTTTTAACTGCAAGAATACCACACCTGCGAAGAAGAGTTTTAAAATATTACTGGATGGCTCATAATTCAGCATTACCGTCAGCTTCGCACACATCATGGGTAGTTAACATGCGGTTGATGAGTTCTTCCGGAGGGGGCAGTCGTTGGTCACTCTAACGAGAGAAAGTCGGAAAGCTGCTAGGAAGAAAGGCGGGAAGCTTACCTCAACAATCAAGGAGGTCCAATCTTTGTCTTCTGTTATCGCAATCCGCGCATGAGGATTCTGTGGCCAGATAATCAGCAAAGAGTAGTTGCCGAGCCGCATCGATTGTAGACTGACGGCTGATAACATGAAGTCATTTATCGTCTTCGATGGATGGGCAGTCTTGAAATAATCAAAAAATCGTTAAAACGGTTTTGGAGGTGAAAAAACGATATTACTCACAAGGGCGGTGTTAAACTGGGCGATATAAACCGATGGAAGTGATTCCTGTGGTGACCATGTTGCGCTTGAAGAGCGGGAGGGTCCATAGGTTGGCGTAGAGTTAGAGGGTGACAACCCTGTAGGACTTGGGGATCTTGTCGAGGGGCCGCTGCTAGAGGAAGGAATGTATGAATTTGGATACGAATCGTATTGGATATCCATAGCGGTTTCGAAGTCAAATTCTAATCCCTGCCAAACGTCATCTTGAAGCATCGCATTCAGCGTGCGTACGAAGAGGCATTGGTTTTTGTATACGCCTGAATGTCCGAAATCGTCGCGCCTCAGCTCGTCTGTTTCTTCGGGGTCTGGGCCTGCCCTCGCCTCAACCATGCCTGAATACTCCCATCCATATGTTCGACTTGAGCCACTTTCACCTGTTGGTTTGAATTTCAAGTGAAAGTCTTGCGTTGTTGAATTCGCGAATGTGGCCATTCCCCAGGAAGAAGCCTTATCACAACCGACGACCAGTCGCACGTCGCCGTTTCTCGCCTCTCGTCCACGAACATTGTTAACGTATCTGTACCAGCTTTCCGCGTTGACAGATAGATATTGTCGGAATCGCGAGACATTGGCAAGATCCTCAGCGTGAGTACCTTGGGGCATTGTCAGGATTGCCCCTTCAGAAGCGGCAGACGTGAATTCAATTCCACTGCATTCCAATTTGTCAATTCTTGTCAGGTAGAAGAAAGGGAGAGACATACGAGAAATCACTCTCTCTGTGAGACTTTTCAACTGATGCACTAGCGAGATGGCTATTCGGGTTGAATTCCGTATGTTTGCGAATATCGCTCGGCTGAAGGTGAGGGAAAAGCGGCAAAAAGCCTTCAGGAAGGCCTTGCTGGTTAATAGGGTGGTCCGCAGGCAAACAAACATTGAACATGAAGTCGAAACCTCCAGATGCCGTGATGATTCCTACGTCACCAACAGCAATGCCCTGACGTCGATATACATTTGGAAGAGTACTGCTAGGCTCGGGGAGCCATAAAGGTGATCCACGACCTTTCACTGCCAAGTGTCGATAGTAGATATCACAACTTCTTTGAACGGGAAGAGGTTGGAGACTCCAAATCTGAAATGGGCTAATCGTGAATAATAGCAATGAAGCTGACGATTGCTACAACGCACAGGTCTAGAATCATTTTCGTTATCCATGACTGGGTTCATTTGCGCATCATTCGCACCTCCTGGATACTATGAGGGGTGTTAGCAAAAAAAAAAAAAAAAACCCCTAAATTGTGGCAGGTTCCTTACGATGTCGTCTTCTTCATTGTTATCATCCATGGCAGACTCTAAGGCCGTCAGAAATTCGTCAGTGAGTTGGGAGTACAGGAGGAAAGACACACGGTTGAAGTTAATTGTGAAGTTAGCATGATGACCTCCTGCACTGCTAAATTGCCCTCCTCCGATTTCTACGTTACGAGAACCCTCGAATAGTGATCCCTGGGATGATCTTCGATGTTGTGAGTGAGCAAACAGTTTCGGTGTAGATCATGGAAAGAATTGTACCCGGATATAGCTTCTCTGGCAGCTTTTCTCCGATTAACGACTTGAAGCTTCGCTCGATGTTGGTGCTTCCGCTTGGCATTATTAATATGCTCATAACACGGATCCATCCTACGTTTCGGTTTCTGAACAAAAAAAAATTGCGAGTTAATCGATAAGGTTACTAAGTGATATTTGGGACACAGACCAGGCCAGATCCTAAACCCTTGGGCATAGTATGTATTTTCGAGAAGGGAGAGGTTGGTGGGATTTGGGACAACTGTGGAATGGGGGGTTAACAAGGGTATCTGGCCCTACTCGTGGACTTATATATCCTCGGCCGTGTGATAAACGAACAGCCTCGCCACACCGCACATACGTATACCTCCAGGGGTGGCGTCGCGACGAGTTCCTAGCTGAGGCTATGCCTTTGAACTCTCTGGTGACCGTGCAACGTGGCGATTCCTGTGGCCGAATTGCGAAAAATCCTGCCAAAACGGTGGCCCAGAATACCATTCTGCGAAGTGAAATATTTTTTGGAATTTGAGAGTGTACATAATTGGGGAGAGAGAAAAAAAATTCAAAGGCCGATCGAGATGTCGGTCGCTACTTGGCAACGGTTGTACCTGGCCGACGTCAGGTCTCATCGGTCGCGTAGATTAGATTAGCACATGCATACAGAATGATCATTGAGTACTTAATTGCGTTTTTCTACGCGGACGCAAGGCAGTACGTCCACGGCGGGTCCCCGCTGCGTAGGCCTAACCCTACCACCGACTGGCCCATGAGTCCGCAGAACCCAGTCTTGTGTAACACGATATGAGTAATCGTTTGGACGAATCCAACGGAGGCGTGCCTGCTTATTCTTGGAAAATCCTTGGAATTGGACATTTGGATCTCAACCACAGTTCCTCAACCCCAGAGACCTACTAGTCCACGCCGAATTCGTCGCGAAGGCATTACAAGTAATGCATGGCCAATTCACTGGCATTTTATGACTGATTGAATCTTTCTGATATCTTTTCTTTCAGCCAGCCTTAGGGCTAGAGCCTAGTACGGTTGGACATGAAAATAATTCAATAATAATAATAATAATAATCAGGACATACTTACCTTTCATATTTTGGAAAGGCTCCTTGCGCTTGTTCATCTGCCGACGCTGTACCACGCCCATACCCCGCCTTGCACGAAACGCATTTGCATTTGGATATATCCGCCGCGAGCATGGTTACTTTCTCCACGCTCTCTTCGAACAAGGTGGCGTAGCTCAGTCACCTGCATCCTGCCCAAATCCTGCCATATTCCTCTCCTTGTTGAAGGTTTCAAAAAAAGTTCTCGACTAGCGTGTCAGTATCTTTCGCGTTGAAAGACATGTGGGTGTAGTGATCAAGTGTTGTTGAACAGTGATCATGACTAGTGACTCTGAAAGGCTATCAAAGCAAGCCTCGCCAAATATTGAGCAGAATGGTGGGACACGTGCACGAATCGTGGCTTTCGCGATTTTGACTTGTCACTTGCTTGTCACTTGAATTGTAAAAACTTCATTTCTATTTTTTTTTCCTTCACAAGCCGCTTGTGCTTGTTCGTTATATTTGCGAAACGACCGGAGCCATAACTCTAGACAAGCGCCCACAATTGGTCAGCAATGAATATTATCAACCGTCATCAGCTTTCACATGATAACCATCTTGACTCTCTCCATGATCTCGTTTTTAATAACTGTGTCCTTATTCTGCAATTTCCCTTGTTGGATGGTGAGCTCTGCCTAATTCGATGCTTAGATGATGATGAACATTACAGATTGTCGTTGACTCAGGGTCTGAATGGGCGATTTGCATTCCAATCCGTTCTTGTCAACATATTGTTTCCATTCTTCTCACCATCTCCATTGGCCATCTTTGGGCCATTGTCTGAACAGCACCCTATCGCGAGGCTTGGTTGTAGGAGAAGTCATATGGCACCGTTTTCGACAAAAGGCTACATTACGATAAGAAGCTTTGCCACGACCGTCACTGGCAACACGCAGCTCAAGGGCCGTTTGCTGCCTCATGTTCCTGTGCCTCGAGGCAAGTATGCCGAACCGCTGCCGTCACAAATTTAATCGGAGCCTCCAACGGATTTATTTCCACCCACTTCCCTGACTTGAACTGAGTACAATAGTCTTGGTATCAAAGGCGACGAGAACGACATTCTCACTGTTCCCGGTATTCTTTTGAACAAAAAGAGTAAAGGACAGCCACACCTTGTTGCTCTTGAGCAACGTCAGGGATATCGGAGTTTGAAAGCCGAAATATTGATTGGTCGCGACAGGATCACGACTTCTTCCTTTCCACCACAATTTCCACCCTGGATATTCCACCTCATCGTCCATGCCTCTGCCTGTGTTCGCGGAACCGCCCACGAAGGAGACTCTTGCGGACGCACGAAGGATACTCGAGGAAACGCGCGTTGCGGTTCGCGATTTCACCACCAAAATCGATGCGGCAGAGGCTGTCCTCGCCCAGATAGTGCGCGACTCACAATACGCCATCAAGGAGATGGAGGAACAGCGGTCAGCGTTGGAGAAGCAGGTCGCGTACGCCATGGGATACCTCAGCCCGATCCGGAGGCTTCCACTCGAGTTGCTCCGAGAAATCTTTCTATGGAGTTTCGAGGACCAACCCTGCTCTGCATGGCTGCTGGCAGCGGTATGCGCTTCCTGGAGAAGATTGGCCTTGCGGACACCCTTGATTTGGTCAAAAGTGAGTGCTTCTAATCTTGTTCTTCGCGTCTTTTAGCGGTCCGTTTGACTCCGTGAGAGGAAGACTATCTGTTTCCCACTAACGCTGTGGACGATTGGTTCTCGGTATTACCCGGGCTGCTTTTCTTCTTACCATTTTGTTTTAGTCTGTTTTACAAGACAGACAGAATTATCTATATATGGCTGCGTTTTTCTATTCCGAAAAGTATTTAACAGCATCTTTCAGATACGCCTCCTGACCACGCAACACTCATCCGCAGATACCATTCGCCTGTGGCTTGAACGTTCAGGAAATGACGTCCCCCTCGATATTGAAATATTTTTACGTGTTGCACATGCGAAACCCAAGCCAGATATTCCATCATTACGCGTAAGGCGTACTCCTTCCTCACTCGCGCCCTTGGCACCATCATGGAACGTATCATTCCCATCTCATACACTCCCCTCGCATTATATGATTTCGCATCCCCCACCTGCAGGGAATGTACCCATTGCCATGCCTCCATCACCAACGAGTAGCCAGGAGAGTCTGAGTCCTCCATTTGGGGGCCATGGCCATGAGCGCTCTTCAAATCCCTTACCTCCAGCCAGCATGCATTGGGGACATATTGTGTTTTTTTATCTTTCCCAGCAGATGAAACGCTGGGAGCGATTTGTCTTCCGGTTCGACAAGCAATTCACATCCATGGGGGCACTGAAGGCTATCAATGGTACGGTTTTTGGACATCAATTCTTCCCCTTTCTAATGATCTATCTTCAGGGAACGCGCCTTGCTTGAAGGAGTTCGAAGTTTCAAGCGTCGAGGCCGCCTTTTTTGCTGAATGGCCTTGGCTTCCGAATGCCAGCTCATCGACTACGGTTGGTCTCCCAAACCTTCGGACGGTTACCTTACAGCACACCCCATTTAAATGGTGTTCACCCATGCTTCGTGGACTTCATACGCTTAACCTTCGTGCACTTCCGACGTCACATCTTCCACTCGACCGAATTCTTCATATCCTATCTAACAATCCCCAACTCAAAACCGTCGCATTGCATTTCCAAGGGGTTCTCCCCGCGATCCTCCCCCTCAAAAATCTAACCCTCCCAAATGTGACTTCGCTTACGCTTGGTGGCCACTTCCTTCTTACCCAGCTGCTCGATTCCCTTACTCTCCCGATCCTCGATTCTCTAATCCTCGACATTGAAGCCCGAGATGCCATTGAAGATGTCATTTCAAGTCTCCTGACACGCTCGAACCGACCTCCAATTCAACAGTTGTCAATTGCATACGGTGTTGTAGCTAACGCTGCTACATTTTATTACGGACCTGGCGGCATCGTTATCACTTGGACCACCCTCCTCTCGGAGCTTCCCCATCTCAAGACGCTCACCATCGGCGGAACTGCCCTCGAACCGCTACTCATTGCTCTGGGCTTGCCGGAAGACGACCCGAATCAGACCCAAACCCTTGTGTGGGCATGTCCGGCTCTGGAGGTTCTGGGCCTGCGCAGCTGTCATGCGCATAATGAGGGTGTGACGAAGCTCGTGCAGATGGTGGAGGCGCGGAACCCCGAGCACGGGACCGCGCCGGCAGTGGGTGGGGTGACGCCAGTGAAGCTGAATCGGTTGGAGTTCCACGAGTGCACAAGCCTCGGCGAGGACGTGATGGAATGGTTGGAAACGAGAATCGAGGAAGTAATTTGTTCAGACCCTGCTACCGATCGGTGAGTTTTTACTTTTTCATGGGTAAGAGCGCAAACTAAGGAGTTAATCGCTAGATCACCTCTGGCCCACTCATACCTATAGCACTCTTCACCTTCTTTTCTTCTTGGTTACAAAAATTCGATGCGAAATTAACTATCTTTCTGATTTTTCATCTTTTAGATCCCATTTTTATTCCATTTTCATACGCATAGTCGACTTTTGATTTAATCTGTTGTAACACCATCCTGTCTGTATCCATTGCATTTTCCCCGGCTATTCTCATTGCATATCTACATTGTTCAAACCTACATATCTTTCCTTGTATCCACACCTTGATTATAATTTTGTTGTCGAATGAAAAACCTTGGTGGTGTGTTGAGTATATCAGCCAGGTGCAAAGCGACATAACTTCCCCTGCGAAACCACATATGCGTCCAGTCTCACATCTCTGTGTCCTTTATTTCATTTTTCATCTTAGGGCAATTGCACCTGTGTGGCGTGGTCCCTTCCATCAGATAATGTCTTGTACCCTTATTTTTCAGCTCAAATCGCTCATAACCAATCAATGTACATAATGATGCTGGCGTTCTGAATCTTATGTCCTTCGAAGATCCATTCTAAGATTCATTGCATATCCAAAATGAGCAATTTCCCTAAGACAACCGTAAGGCACGTGCACCAGTTGCTCAGGAGTCAGCGATACATCTTAGCCCTTTTTCAAACCTCTGGTCCAAAATGATTGCAGGCACGATGAACGTAACTGTTCCGGAAAATATTCTGGGACCCCTGACAACGAATGGTCAAAAATACCACTGCCTGCTTTCCCATTCTAAATAACGCCGGCGTTATCCTCCCCACCAAAAGTCCGAATTACCGCCTGCCATATTTCGCGTCAGGCGGAGTTGAGGAAACTATCACGAGTCTCATGACGGCATTGAAATCAGCCGGTGAGAGATTGTGTAAGGAAGTGTGGATCATGTCCTTTCGTTTTCAAACGATTTACCCCATTTTAACTCCAGCGTTGGAAGATGGCTTCTCCGCGCGCGTTCAATAAACGAGATGTGACGAGGAACATAAGGAGAAAAGTACGCGATTCATCAGAGTCGTGCGCTTGTAATGGTCTCACTATTGGAACAGCACCATCCTCACGTAGATACCATCCCAAGTTCAGGGACTTGCTGTCGCACAAACTATTCGTCAGCAAATCACAGAACCAATATATATTCCTTGGGCTTTTACATAAGATGAAATCAAAGAAAAGAGGTCGATGCGAGGAGTTCCTGATACCAGTGGTACATTTATCGTAATGGCTGAAATTTAGGGAATGCGGATTGTAATATGCATAAATTAATAAGGAAAGAATGGAAGTCTGGTAACACTTGAGAAGAAATTTTGCTAACGTTTGAGCTGTTGGTTGCGCTCAAGCCGCCGTTGCGCTGTGCAACTGAGTTCGTCATGTCCCCCAAAAACGGTTTCGAAGATAGGGTGTGTCACTGTGTGGTGTAGAGGCGAATTATTATACAAATGCAGAAAGATAAAAACAACAAAGATCATGGATCATACAGCTCGACCCGATGTCTAACAACAGAGGTTATTTCTTGCCAGCTTCAATGGCATCACCATTCTTGCAAGCAATAATTTTTATCCTGCTCGCGCTAACCATCTCGTTCGACTCCATCTTGAATGTAGGGTTTCTGATGATGAATGTCCACACATCGTCACAGAGGCGGTAGGTGCGGAGATGGCCCTTGGCGACAAAAGAGGTAAGATGGAGGCAGATTAGACTTTTGTAGGTCAAACACACCTTAAGATTGGTCTTTGTCTTGACCTGCTTCACCATAATGTCCGCTAAGGATTTGTCAAACTGATTGGAGGGTCAGAAAGCGACACTCCACCCCCATAGGCAGCTCGACTTGTTGGCGCCTCTTGAAGAGAACACACACCTGCTGTAAGACCTTCATAGCCAACTGAGGGGTTATCGCACCGCTCGTGATGAGTTCGTCCAGCGAGTCCGTCAGAGCCATGCCGATCCTATTCAACGACCAGTCCAGCAACCGAGATGCTGATGTTAAGTGCCACGAAATGAACATACGATGAACCGCGGTAAAACTCGTAATATGCTGACGCCATCGTCGGTGAAAAAAACCGTAAATGTGTTTGAGGTGGAGAAAAGCAACGACGGTGAAGGTGGTGGGCGATTCTAAGCGCCTGCAGCGAGCAAAGAGTCACGGACAGCCATTACCGAGCTGTCACGTGTCACGATCACACGGGATTTTGAAGAGTATGTATCTTCGTTTGATTTCCTGTTTTCAACCAATAGCTAACGAGGTCGCTACGGTTACCTGAGTTACTTATGTAACGTAGTTAGCTAATACATCATTCCATTCTACTCAATTGAGAAAAACGAAAATAATATATAAAAATCTCAATTCCGAAGAATATATCCTGTTCGCTCCTGTACAGCATCGCGCGTTTTTTTGCCTTACCGATACTGATTAACAAAACTGTATTTAGGGAATATCCCCAGACGTCTACAACATTCATTTGTTCATTATGTTCGCTTCGTCAATTAACTTTTGGTGTGTGCGAGACCGAGGGGTAATTGAACACTCAAAGGGTGTCTTGTGACTGGAAAAATGCTATATTTCAAGATCATGGATACAAGGGCAGATTAGCAACTTACCTGAGTAAACCGAAGTCCTCATACTCATCCCTTATTACGATCTCTTTTCCAGAGTTATCTCTCGCCTTTCCGATGTTGAAAGTCGCCAAAATGGATGCAAAGGTTAGCCATAACTGTTCAGGACGATGTCATTTCAGCAGTTAGAAAATCTCATGAACACCGACCGTTGAGCTCGCGACGTGCTTTCCAACACAACCCCTATGTCGTTTGTTGTGAAATGACTGTACAGTGGGAAAGGAAGGAGGTTACCTCCGCCCAAATCCATACGCCAGTACCCTGTCGTCATCGTCGAGGTCTCCATTTTTGTCAAAAAATCTTTCGGGTTTGAAGGTAAATGGTTCGGGGTATACACTTTCGTCGTGCGTCATGGCCCTTGAGGTTTTCGTCAATTCTCACAAAGGAAACAATTTACATAAAGGCTCGCCATATATTTGCAAAAATAATCGTGCCTATTATAGCAGAATCCAGGGAGATAATAAGCACGCATGAAAATAATCAAGAATAGGATCCACTTACCTTTTGGAATAAAATATCCCTTGTAATAATCATCTTCCATAAGGCAGTGCGGCAGGGCCATATTTAAGGGTTGTCTGCATCGTAACACCTCCCGGTAGATTGCTTCGAGATACGGCATGGTCGGCCTGTCAGCAAAGTCAGGGAGACGGTTTCTGCCAACGACACGATCGATCTCGCTTTGAGCTTTCTCCTGGGTACTAGGGTTGATGGCCATAAAATAGAAGAAACTACCGAGCACGGACAGTATCTATGAAGCCGCATTTCAAAAACAGATCAATCAGGCAGCGCTAGTGAACTGGCTCACAGAGTCAGATGCCGCTATTTGACATCAATCAGCATGGTAATAAAACAGTTAGAAGTAAGAAGGGGTTCATACCACCATACACCGTATAGGCAATGTCTTCAATTGCACTTTCTTCTTGTGCCGACGCACCAACCGTGTTCTTCTTTTCAAGGAAATTAGCAACAAGGGATGGAACCGCAGTACCCTCTCTCTACGCTTAATAATCAAAGATTCGGAAGAGGAGCAAAACGCTGATATGACACACCATGCGCATTTTGGCCCAATCCATGGGGAATCGCATTACCTCATCGGTCAATCGCTTCACCTCCGCTGCAACTTTATGAGATGATGCGCCCGGAAACCACGCTGGGATGGAGGCCAGGATGGGGAAGACATTGATAAAGTTTCCACCCGGTAGGAACAGCGGGGCGCCCAAGGTGATACTCTTATCTGCACTGGTAACACAAGGGTCGTCGGTAGATTCCACATCGTATCCATACATTGTTTTCATGGGAATTGCGACAGATAGCCTGTGTCGCGATAATTAGCAGATGGCAGAAACGAGAAATTAATGGATGTTCCATACATCTTGTTGTGATCTTCAAATTTATTGGGGCTCTGAAGTAGTCCATCGAGCATTGCCTGAACCTTTTGTGATATGACGTTATGATGGTTCTTGACCGCCTCTTTGCAAAAGTGTTCCTGGCATATCTTCCTACGATACCGCCATCCTTCACCGTATCGCATGAGCCCAAAATTGTGATCCCAGCCCATCCTGAGGAAGTGTACATCAGATATCGTAAAACAGGATATGTTCACGGATCCTCTGTTGTCTCACAGGTTTTGGATAGGATATTCCGGTCGGTCGGAGTATATTTTTGCCCGCCTTTCGAACAGCTCGACAGCGTCCTCCAATTTGTTCACTACCACTACATGACTGCCAAGGGCGCTGGTATGGAGGACGCTGCCTATGGCCCAGATGTTAGGAATGGACAACCACATTGTTTGACTCACTGTTATACTTCTTGCCCCATTCAACGTAGACATTGGCAACATCTTGCATTGGAAAATCTAGCAGGTTTCCAATAAGGGGCAGTGGCTTTGGCCCAGGTGGGTAAGATCGGCGTTGTTTACGCGACATTACATACTTCCAGAGCAACAGGGCGATAATCACTGTGGTTGAGCGGGACAGAAATACAAGCATAGTCGTAAAAAAAAAAAGCGGGAATGTTTGGAAACACCTTGAATAAAAATTTCATTTATAGAAAGCTCGTCCAGCTTGGTGAGGTAATGGGTTCCCATGTTGTGTAACAGGTATGAGGATGTCGGCAGGGCCCATTCCAGTTCTCATAGAGGAGTGACGAACCCATCTCACCGTAGCGTAGTCAATCGGCTGACCCGAACACAAGTTCAATGGAAAGCCCTTATCTACGCGATGTCAACGACGAACGCCGACTGTTCGCTCAGGGATCCGCAAAGATGGGAGAAAGAAGGCAATGTGGTCCGGAGGAGTGCTGCGACTTCCCTTGGCAAAAAACATGTTTCGCATTTCCAGTGTCCGACGTCCGGTGTCCGATGTATCGTGTCTACAAGGTCAGAACATTTCGTTGGTAAGTATCAAAATTAGAAGCATGGCAAACCTCACCAGTCTGACATAACTTCCGACGCTTCCCTGGCCAGCCTGACGAGATTGGTTAGTAAACGCGGATAATAAAGGGGTGTAAGCTGTCTGCTGCTTTTGTGGAAGAAGAAGCGCGATCCAGCAAAAATATTTCTCCTTCAGAGGACGAGACCGATAAAATGCGACAAGGGAAACCGATGATGTTGAGGCATTGAATTACAATGTCGACAATGACATGGACCTGGCCAGATATTATTATTTAAATAAAGGAACTTGGAAAGGTTGCCTGAAGTATACCCTTCCGCTTTTTGATTCGAATCCAACCTTTCGGTACCTTGATCACTTGTGAACCCATGGATGAGAACCATCTAGGAATGCGTAAACTAATGAAACCATCCACAACGGAACTGCGAAACAAAATCCCCAACTCGCCTCCTCTCAGTCGCTCGAGGTCAAGTCCTTCAAAACTCCAATCTTGTCAAATACTTCGGCGGGAGTAATCCCGGCCTCCACCTGCTACTTTGTCCGAACCGTCAGCAGTGCCAACTCCCCATGGAGAGACCTTCATAGTTAGGATGAGGGGTGATCGCACCACTCGTCAGGAATTCGTCCAGCCACTCCGTCTGAGGAGCTATTCAACAACCAAGCGACTCGGAGATATCAAAGCACCAAGAAACAAGCACACGATCAATCGCAAGCGTGATATACCGATGTACCAGGTAGAGAAAGTGCAAAGAAATTAAAGTGAAGACGATGTAAGTTCGATGAAGGCCAGTCATATGTCACATGCTATTCCCTAATAGTAATTAGAGGACACTGGATCCACGGCTGAAGAACTGTGGACGGTGGACTCAACTGGGTAATTGGATTAGGATTTGAAAGACAATAGTTGGGATAAATAAAAACAATACAGATTAATCACTGTAGTCTAGTCAATTCCCCCCAAAAAACTTCACTTCGGAGTCCGCATTGATCATTGGATTTTGCTGAGGAATACCTACCCAAGGTTGGCCAACAGAACTGGCTTCAATACGTGGACGGAAGGACATCAAGCAAGGGGATAACAATGATCAGCCAGCGTATCCCTGAACCCTCTAAAGCATTCATTTGTTTAAGGCGTTTACCCGTTCGATTAACTGAAGATGTCCGTGAGACCGGGGGGTGAATGAACACTCAAAATGTTTCTTGTGGCTAGATAAATATTATATGTCAAGGCCATTCATGCGAGAACAGAAAAATAAGCCCACCTGAGAAACCCAAAGTCCTCATATTCATCATTTATCGCTATCTCCTTTCCGGAACTATCTCTCGCTTTCCCAATCTCGAAAGTTGCCAGGACAGATGCAAAAGTTTGCCATAGCTACTCAGACGGGTGCCATTTCAGCATCTAGATTCTAGACATATGATGAATACTGACAGTTGCACTTGCGACGTGTTGTCCAACACAACCTCTGCATTATTGTGAGAACAAATTTACAACGGTCGCAGAAAGAAAGTACCTTCGCCCAAATCCATACGCCAGGATCCTCTCGTCATCGTTGAGGTCTCCATTTTTGTCAAAAAATCGTTCGGGTTTGAAGGCAAAGGGTTCGGGGTACACGCTTTTATCATGCGTCATGGCCCTGATGGTTTGCGTCAGCGCTTGTGAAAGAGATGGCTTCAAAAAACTCGCCATATATTTCCAAGCGCAATTGCGTCTATTACGGTAGGATGCAAGAGGCTTGTAAACATTAATGAGAAAAATTGGAAATAGGAATGACCCGCCTTTTGGAATAAGAAAATCCTTGTAATGATCGTCTTCTGTAAGACAGTGTGGCATGCCCATATGGAGGGGTGGTTTGCACCGTAATACCTCCCGATAGATCGCTTCGATATAAGGCAAGGTTGGTCGATCGGAAAAGTCGGGGAGACGATCTATCCCGACTACGCGATCGATCTCTCTTTGAGCTTTTTCTTGGACGCCAGGGTTGATGGCCATGAAATAAAAGAAGGTACCAGTCACAGAGATTGTCTATACAGCCGAATTTTAAAACCAATCACTTGAGGGTAACTAATACGTTAGGGCTCACAGTGTCAGAAGCAGCTAACATTAATCAGCACAAATGAACAAATGGTCCAGATGATAAGAAATCCTTACCACCATACACCGTGTAGGCGATGTCTTCGATTGCCCTCTCTTCTTGTGCCGACGCACCAACCGTATTCTTCTTTTCAAGAAAATTAGCAACAAAGGATGGAACAGCGGTACCCTCTATCTACGCCCAATGATCAAAAATTCGAAAGAGGAACAGAATCTCGAGATGACACACCATGCGCATTTTGGCCCAATCCATGGGGAATCGCATAACCTCATCAGTCAATCGCTTCACCTCCGCTGCGATTTTATGGGATGATGCGCCCGGAAACCACGCTGGGATGAAGCCCAGTATAGGGAAGACATTGATCAAGCTTTCACCTGGCAGGAACAGTGGGGCACCCAAAGTGACGCTTTTATCTGCACTGGTAACGCAAGGATCGTTGATGGATTCAACATCGTATCCGTACATCGTTTTCATTGGGATTGAAACAGACAGCCTGCGCTATTATGGTCAACTGACAGGAGGAATTAAATGCTGCTCACATCTTGTTGTGGTCTTCAAATTTCTCTGGGAGTTTAAGTAATCCATCGAGCATTGCGTGAACCTTCTGTAATATGACGCCGTGATAGTTCTTGACCGCCTCTTTACTAAAATATTCCTGGCATATTTTCCTACGATACCGCCACGCTTCTCCATATCGCATTAGCCCAAAATTGTGGTCCCAGCTCATCCTACAGAAGAGGATATTAGGTACCATGTAAATAATAAGATATGCTTGTGGATCCTGTGTTATCTCACAAGTTTTGGATAGGATATTCAGGTCGGTCGGAGTATATCTTCGCCCGCCTTTCGAACAGCTCAACTGCATCCTCCAATTTGTTCACTACGATGACATGACTGCCAAGAGCGCTTGCATGGAGGACGCTATCTATGGCCCAATTGTGAGGAAGTGACAGAAGAGTCCATTTAACTCACTTTTATACTTCCTGCCCCATTCAATGTAGACATTGGCGACATCTTTGGTTGGAAAATCGAGCAAGTTCCCAATGAGGGGCAGTGGCTTTGGCCCAGGTGGATAGGATCGGGATTGCTTTCGAGGCACTCCAAACTTCCAGAGTGACAGGGCGATAATCACTATGATTGAGAGGGCGAAAAATACAGACATTCCGAAAGTAAGAATTTTGACTGGGAAATCGAATGGTCTTTTTTTTAAGATCTCACGCACTGGCAGATCGGCTAATTGCTCACGTTCCCGCATCTGAGAAAAATTGAGCGGGTGTAAGCAAGTAGACATGCACCAGAATGGTGGAATTCCAACAGCCTACTCTACGAAACTCGAGGAGATAAGGCTGAGCTCGCCTTATCATATGTCAAAAGCCGTCAGAATATGTCAAGTTGGAGGAAATCGGGTTTCACAAAACTCCATTCGTGGGAAATCATATGAACAATGCGAAAGCACAGTCAGGAATCAACGTTAACAACAGTCAACGAGGAAGACAAGCATCGTGGCGTGTCATCAAAAAATGTCATCAAAAAATGTCATGTCGTTACAAATCCGGTCCCGGGCCCCGGACGGTGAACTTGTAGATCTCACGTACCCAACAACTCAAAAGCAGTTCCATTCAACCCTAGAGAAGTAGAGAGTGTGGAATGATTATGGCTAGTTTGCGTCTAGTTTTCCACTCGCGATAATGACCACGAGCATGATGAAACAAATTCATCGAGATAGGGGAGGACATCAAGCTGCATATCACCAGACATCTAGAATATTCATTGGTTCAATATGTTCACTTCTTCGATTAACTGACGATGTGCGCGAGATCGAGGGGTGATTAAACACTCAAAGGGAGTTTTATGGCTAGAGAAATATTATATGTCAAGGCCATGGACGTGGCAGGCGCGTAATGGGCAACATACCTGATGAACCCATAATCCTCGAAATCATCGCTTATTGGTATCTCATTCCCGGCCTTATCCCTTGCATTTTCGATATTGAAAGTTGCCAGCACGGATGCAAAGGTCAACCATAACTGCTCAGATAGCGTCACTTCAACACCCATACAATTGATAAATACCAACCGTTGCGCTTGCAACATGCATTCCAACACAACCTCTGTATTATGTATTGTAAAATGAATTTATAGTATTCAAACGAGGAAGGAGATTACCTGCGCCCAAATCCATGAGCTAGGACCTTGTCGTCGTCGTCGAGGTCTCCATTTTTTTCAAAGAATCTTTCGGGGTTGAAGGCAAAGGGTTCTGTGTATACACTTTCGTCGTGTGTCATAGCCCTTGAGGTTTGAGTCAGTACCCAGGGGAGAAATATTTTAAAAGGCTTACCATATATTTCCGAGCACAACGGCGCCTATTGTTATGAAATTGAGGAAGACATGTAGGTAATTGTGAGGACTATCGGGGATAGGAGCGCTCACCTTTCGGAATTAAATATCCCTTGTAATAAACGTCTTCTGTAAGGCGATGCGCAAGGCCCATACCCAAGGGTTGTCTGCATCGTAACACCTCCCGGTAGATTGCTTCGAGATACGGCATGGTCGGCCTGTCGGAAAAGTCAGGGAGACGATCTCTGCCAACGACGCGGTCGATCTCTCTTTGAGCTTTCTCCTGAATACTGGGGTTAGTGGCCATGTAGTAGAAGAAGCTACCGGTCACGGAGGTGGTCTATGAAGCAATCCAGTATTTCAAAAACAGACCAATCGGAGAACTAGAGAACTATGCCTCACGGTATCAGATGCCGCTAGTCGACCTCATCAGCGTGGCGAAACGGCCGTAGATATAAATTCTTACCACCCTGCACAGTATAGGCAATATCCTCGATTGCCTTCTCTTCTTGTGCCGACACACCAATCGTATTCTTCTTTTCAAGAAAATTAGCAACGAGGGACGGAATGGCGGTACCCTCTCTCTAGGTACAATAGTCAGAGATTCGGTACAGGAATAGAATGTTGAAATGACATACCATGCGCATTTTGGCCCAATCCATGGGGAATCGTATTACCTCGTCGGTCAATCGTTTCACTTCCGCCGCAACTTTATGGGAAGAAGCACCCGGAAACCACGCTGGGACGGGGGCCAGGATCGGGAAGATATTGATCATACTTGCACCCGGCAAAAACAGCGGGGTACCCAATGTGACACTTTTCTCGGCATTGGCAATGCAAGGATCGTCAATAGATTCCACATCATAGCTATACATTGTTTTCATTGGAATGGCAATAAATAACCTGCATCGTAACAGTCAGCAAACAAGAGAAACTAGAGTTATTCGATGTCTCACATTTTGTTGTGGTATTCGAATTTCTTTGGGCTCTGAAGTAGTCCATCGAGCATTGCGTGAACCTTCTGTGATATGATGCTGTGATAGTTCTTGACCGCCTCTTTGCGAAAAATTTCCTGGCATATCTTCCTATAATACCGCCATTCTTCTCCGTATCGCATGTGCGCGAAATTGTGATCCCAGCTCATCCTGAGGCAGTGTACATTAGACATTCTAGAACAGGATACGTTCAAGGATCCTCTGAAGTTGTCTCACAGCTTTTCGATAGGATATTCCGGTCGGTCGGAGTATATCTTCGCGCGCTTTTCGAATAGCTCAATCGCGTCTTCTAATTTGTTCAAAACGACGATGTGTTTGCCGAGGGCGCTTGCATGGAGAATACTGCCTTTGGCCCTTCTGTTAGAAAGCCCTAGGCAAAAGATTTAGTTTGACTCACTGTTATACTTCTTGCCCCATTTAATGTAAACATTGGAAAGATCTTTGGTTGGAAGATCAAGGGTATTCCCAATGAATGGCTTTGGCTTTGGCCCAGGCGGATAGGATAGATGCCTTTTCCATGACGTTACATACTTCCTGAGTAGCAGGGCGAAAAAAACCGTGATTGAGAGTGAGAGCAATCCAGACATCTTTCAAATAGAGACTCGGATGTTCGGTGAAAATCGAGTAATATAGATAAAACGAGATATCCGTCGCAGTTTTGAAGGTTGAAGTTCATAAAGGAGGTGGGGACGCTGACAAGTCTGTCTCGTCATAGCATACCCAGGTCCAGTCGCCTGATCGTGACATGACGGTTATCCAGGATAAACGCAGTTGAAGAACAGCCCTCCATTGGTGCAGTGATCCTTATCAAGCCAAATATTTGCGCCTGGGCACGATATTCCCGAGGTTTAGTTACTCTAAGAATAGCAAGTGTGAGAATGTCAGCCAGTCAACCCATTGTTTCAATGTTCCACTGGAGGCAGGAGTGCGAAAGTTGGGGCCACAGCACACCACTCCACGACTCTCCGGGGATGAACCTTGAAGTTTGAGGGGGCTGCCTCACGTTCTCGTATGTACACCATGTCGCCTGACACCGTCATGACGTCTCCGATTTACGGGTTCGTGGGAAATCGATGCCCATAAGCATCAAAGAAGGCATGGTGGGGGTCAGGAGACCCAGCTCAACTCAGACGACGCGAAGGACTTGACTTCGCTCAAACTTTGTTGCTTAGTCGTAAATACTATGGGGTTGTTTTGGGAGGAGCCGCTAGGCACCAAAAAAAGGTTAACCAAGAGTCGTCATATTCCCCTGCTAGTAGTTCTGTCAACGACACTCTTAGAGAATGGGTGATGTGAGGCGGTCGCGGATGACTTCGGTGACTGTAGGTCCATGTACGGGTATACTATCTGAAAAGAGAGTATTAAAATTCTAGAAAACAAGGAGGTGGAAATGACTCACCTCCGTTGAAAGTGAACTCGGGCCCATAGTCCACCCCTTTGAACCATTCCCCCTCTGGGTATGTTAGAGTTGTATCATTCCATACTGCATAATGCTATGTATTGTGAGGAATTAGTTTCTGGCGGGATTTGGGGTCTAACCTTATGTCCTGCGTTTCTCGCGAGAATTTCGTAGTCGTGAATATAAGCTGGGAACAGATATAGGTAAGTAATTTCACAACTTATGGAGTGATATTTACCGCTCGGGAAGAACATCTCAATTATAGTTGAATGAGGTGAAGGTGGCATCCATAGCTGATGCTGCATGCCAACATAAGAAGTACAAAATATAAACAAAATGGGCTGGGACTGACTGTAAGACCATTTCCGTGTACTCCGAGAATTATCTTGGAGGGCGTGTAAACGGGGGGGGGGGAAGAGGAATCCAACGGAGACTCACAGTACTCCTCGCGACAGCCTCCACTTGCTGCGAGAACGTCATTGTCTCCATGCGTACAATGTGTAGCTCAAAGACTCCTTCATCTGCCAACTCATTGAGGGACTTCACTAGGCCGTCATGCGAATCCTGGGTAAGTCTTCGACCACCACCCTGCCTAGAAATATATGTAACAATTGGCAAGGCTGACTTAGGGTCCGAGAGGACAGCCCCTGCGGTGTTCAAAACAGGGAGATATGCAATCGTATTTAGAACAAGTCGTTGGCGAAGAGGTTCCCAGAAATGGTTCGGCACCGTGACTTTCATTGTGCTCGAGATCATCTTATACCATAGGGAAGATAGTGGACTACAATATCGTTAATGTCGCGAACGAGAATAACAGGTTAAACTTGCCTTCTTTGCGCCGCCGATCTGGAAACGATCATGGCCCGTTCAAATACGAAGGTCTGATTGAGGTTAACAAGATCTTGCCAAAAGTCCATTCGTTCAATCGAAGTCGAGGGGAAAGCAGCGCGCATCAAAGGTCCGTTTACACCCGCTCTATCCCGCCATTCGTGATCTGGAATATTCTAAGGAGTGCCGCGTCAGTCGCATTCCACTAATGCACGGAATGGTTACTTGCAGGAAGGATGAAACGCGAGGGTTCTGGCAAAGGGGTTTGGATTCCGGGAACCAGTGACAATGTAGAATATATTCGCATTGCTCCAAGGATGATTTCCCCCCACCAATGATAATAATGCTAATGAATGTTAGACAGCCTAGAGACCTGGAATGCGGAATCGAACTCACCGCCATGAATTGAGATGTATCATAAAGAATGAATGACATTCCCTCAATTACGACTGCACGTTCCCTGAGAAAAGGGATGGCCTCTCCTGGCGTGACGATTTGCATTTGCTACTGCGAATTTAGCATAAAGGACACCACGAACAACCAAGACTCACTCGAGACGTCGGTTCTAAGTCACTTCCTTCCTTTTGATGCTTTGGCTGGGATAGGATATACCTTAATTGGGGAAAAGCTCTTGGGTTCGACGTGACGGCGTATATCGTTCCGTTCCAAACATACAGCCTGTCGAATATGGTGAATCCTGGGGCAGGCGCACCTCCGGGTAACGTTGTTTCCGTGATCGCCGCGCTTTTCGAGAGGTCTGGCGGAGTAAATGCTTCTTCGCCCTCGCTGTCCACCTTGCCTGCCCATGGTGAGTATGGGACTTTCATCGAGACATGGTCGATGATTTGTGAACTTGAAGAGAAGAGAAGAAGCACTGATCCAGTTATCAAACCCACGATGATTTTATGTCTCCTGGTCAACATCTGGGAGGACGAGACAAATAAAATGCGACAAGAGGAAATCTAAGATGCCAGGGCGACGGTTGAAAAGTCCATTGAAGATGTAACCCCTTGAATCATTCAAGCGCTTGCAAGCGGCGTGAAAAAGTTGATAGAACCTGGGCGTGAGCACGTGACCTTTCCGCTTTTAGAACTATTTTCGTGATCGGTGCTTGAACGGAAAAGCAGGCCTTTCCTGAAACGCAAAAACCTGTTGCCGGCAATGGAAAGGTATATTTCCTGCACGAGTTCGTTCGAAAAGCAGGCGAGATATTGGAACAGGCTTGGGCGGCGATGAACGGCGATAATATGAAGGCCACTGTGATGATCTAATTACTGTGTTTGGCAAATAACACTCCCTTGGGAATCCTAGCTCACTGCTTTTAGTAGATACAGGTACCTGGAACGTGTTTATGTCAAAAGTAAGGGCTTTGGGGGACGAGCACCGCAACGCAAGATGTATGTCTCCCCCAAAAGGTATTATTTCCTTTCCAAGCTTTCATTTCGGTTGATGACACTATTCATATCGCTACTTCAGCAGATTGCCCTCAAATTCATGCGTACAGTGATCCGTCGCTCATTTTTTTTTGATTTCTAATGGAGGTAGGGATCCCGCGCGCATGAGGATGAGAAAACATGGACGCGGGCTCTTCCTGAGCTTTTTCCCTGCGTGAAAACCACAAAAAAACGAGGACGACTTTCGAGTCACTGAAATAGAGATTTGATCGAGTCAATTACAGCAAGCTCGCCTGGAGGTACGCGGAAGGACTTGGTCGGAGTTGAATTCAATGCCGTACACGAGGCAAAGTCGTCACCCTGCCCGCCCGAGTCCCCAGAGATTCCTCTTCCATCCAAATAAGCCAAATCGCGCCTTAAGTTGCCTCTTTTAAGTATCGCATCGCTGTGCCCTACTCACACACGCGACCGACATGCGTGTAAATACAGTGGCTGTTCTTCCTGTCGGCGCTGGACCGCGATGTTGGAATATCTGGTCTGCTGCGAGCACTTCATGGGGTACATAAACGGAGGCGCACATCGTTGGAGCCCAACATCTAACACTCCCTCCTCTTCCTCCTCCGTTACTACTCAAGCCATGTATGCTCCTCCGTCAGTCGTCGTCGATTCTTCAAATGCGCAATCTCGTTAACTGTTTAATTCCTCAGATTGTCGACATCGAGCTTCTGTTATACCCTTATGATTCTCAATGCCTTCCTTCGACCAACCACAACGCTCGGGAGTGGCGAATTAACTCGGGACATCAACTCTGCAGATTATGTCCACCTCGACCAGTGGAGAGTCTCGCGATTAACTGTGATATTTCCATCGTCTGGCCTACAGAGAAGATACGTTGTCGCGAGACTCTCCCGCGGTGCTGAGTCTTCCGAATCCGTGGACCTCCGTTTAGAACATCCCCAAGACACTTTACCGTGGCTTTTTTATGCGGTAGCCACTGCCCTGAATGCGCTATCAACAGGGACTGAATGCCAAGATACGACCTCTATTGGCAACGGCTGCTCCTCACCCACCCCTCCTCCCACTCCAAGCGAGTATCCCCTCACAATTACCTTCTCTCTCGTCCCAAATTCACAAGTAACAGTGGACGTTGACGTTGAGGAAGAAATCCTATACCAACCCTCCACCACTGCCGATAGAGGCTCTCTTACTTTGCTAACCCTTGCTCGCTGTATCACCTCCATTCCATCAGCGGGATGCCGGGGTGACTTTGTGCAGGATTTTATTGATGCCTTCAGGAGGCACTACCTTCTTAACCGGTACAATTTCGTCGACCACAACGATCTGTCCGACAACAAGAGTGAGACTGATACCGAGGAATGCAATGAAGACGACTTTCTAGACTATCACATCCATCAACGAGTAAGGTACTGCTCTTTTAACAATATTTCCAAGTTGTTAACCAAGTTCCTTTGTCAGCGACACCCCGACCTTGGCCGGACCATTCAGCATCTCGAGCCCATTGGCTGGGTTGACAGCTCAGAGTGTGAGGAACTCTCCAATATCAACGAAGAGTTTCATCGCTTGAGCGAGGTCAGGTTGCAACTGGCGGCTGACCTTCGCTTGTCCTTGCGGGACACCGAGAACACCGCCATGGAAGTTCAAGCGTTCAACACTCGTCAACGTGAACAACTTGGCGATGGAGCTCAAGTCTTCATTGACTTCGAAGAGGACCTGAAGACGAAGCAAGATGTTGTCGATATGATCCGCCGTTTGGAGCAATCTTTGTACATTCGTGGTGTGCGCCGCTCGTAATCTCCCTAAATCTTTTCTTTTCTTGCTTTCGATGTGCTTGCTATGCTCTGATATTTTGTTTTCGCGCCATGATTGTTTGTTCACTATGTTTTCTGCATTCCTTGTGCGATCTCTGTATTTGAACTCCCTCTGTATAATCTACTTCTTTCCAAAAAGCACACTTATACCCATTGGCTATATTGATATACTTTCGAACTGGGTAATAATTGACGATTCGCTCACTGGGAAACCTCGGCAAGCATTTAAATTTGAAGTTGAAAAGAAGAAGAAAAAATTATAATGCATCACAGCATGCGAAGGTTATTTTTGGTGAGCGCGCCGTCAATATCGATGGAATGACCTTTCCTTTCGCTGGTTCGTGGGCGCGACTCACTCTATGATTTTAAAAGTCTCGGTGCCTGATCGGGTGATATCCGGGAATACTCTTGAGTTGGATTATATGTAGCTTGTTTATTTCTTTCACCAATAGAGGTAACGTTATTGAAACAACGGCAAGCCCTTTAACACGCAGCTGATGCACCGCACTTCCCTCCGAGCTAAGTCTTTTAATCTTCGCATCACGAATCCACCAAGAGTGAAAGATTGTACGAACTTGGCCGACCACCATATGGAAGTGTCATATTGAGAGCAGTTGAGATCATCCAGAAGTACGGTAAGGTTAGACATAATGTCAATGAGATTTATTATTTTAAGACGCTAGGATAGTGTGATTCATATTTACCGGCACCTCAACTCCTGGTCCATTAACTATTCGAGATGTCATTTCTAAGAAGTGTTGAAGACGGCAGAACTGCTGGGCACGACATGATGGACAGAGGCAAGGAGTGTTATTCCGATTGCTATCTAAGGATCACCTGATCTAATCTAATCGGACAGGACCCACTGATTGGGACAATGTTAAACTTGAATAAACATATCTGCTAGGCAAAAGGTCTCGACAAATTTGATTCCGCCGTATCTCACTATCGGCTCAACATCACTCCACATAGAATGATACAATTATTGTATACCCAGAAGCAGAGAGGTTTTCAGGCTCTCAGCTGATGTTGATCGATCATCCGACTTTCGTTTATCCACGTAAGTCCGCGACTATCCGCCCAATCAATGGGATGATATACTAGATACACTTGTGGTTTGCTAATTATAACTCTTATCTCCCTTCAAGGTGGATACGTGGTCGCTTAGATTGTTCATTATCGCCACCAGGCCTCACGCTTCACGGACCACCCGTAGTAGACAACCCCGAGATGTGAATGCCGTATCGGCGTATCCAGACCTCCAAAATTGTGACGGATTACGGAGCATACGATTACTTCGGTAAGCAGCTACGCAGTAGCGCCTAGTAAAAATGTCAACCCCAGGTGATTGCAATTACAAAAAGCGTTCAACGCGGTGTGGCGTCAGCCTGACGTAGATTCGTGCGCCAAGAAACAGTGGGAATTGGCCAAGCCTTCCTCACGCTAAATCTATGCGAGAGCAACGGGAGGCGAAAAACTCCTCGAGCCGGTTGCGGTCATTCTACACGCACTTCTTGGCATGTGAGACTTGATATTATTCGAGCTTAGTTCGAACTCCACTCGGAAATAGTGTCAATGGCCGCCAGAGGCAACCAGGTGCCCGCGCTTCGGCAATGGCGTTTTGCACGCTAAACTCAAAGGCAGTCAGTTGTCCACTCCCCACGAATGCTTAAATAACAGAGAAAGTTGATAAGTTCAGTACACTGTCTCCGCCTACAATTATTTTGTGGTTGCTCTGAATTAGGTGCGCGCTGAGCTTCATGTGGGGTTCTAATGTGTTTTTGCGCCAAGACTAAGGTCTTCTCTAGAATTGAAGCCGGTGCTCAAGGATACCAGGTCTTTCGAAGGTATCATAAGATTGAGGTATTGTCGGGAATAGAGCGGTTCCAGCAGAGTGGTTTCGATTCGCTTTGGAATGGCGACTGTTGGATTCGTGATTGGCCACTACACAACCAAAAACCAGAGCTATCTTTGCTACTTTCTGATTATCCATAATCCAAAAATAGAACGAGGAACACTGAAGCGTGCGAAGTAGAAACTGTCCACATAGCCAAGCAGAGACTAAAATTATTTATGGAGCGCCAAGCGTGACAGTGGAACTCATTATAAAGACGAGATGTCCTTTTCCTTCACCGATTCCCCGCTTTTACCCCCAAGGGATTTGATATTACTCCTCTCCAAACATGGGGGTTCCATTGGAGGACGCGACACATGTGCGCAGTCCTGTCGTTACAGCAAAAGGAACAAACATCGACAAACTGAGCTCGATTACGGGGTACATAACTCGCATCACTTCCTTCACAACCGCACATCCACTAACTCATCTCTCTTAGTTTTGGTTATAGCGCCACAAAGGCTTTTGCCACCGGGAACGTCGGATCGAACTCCGCTTCACCATTTAAATTGAGGAAGAAAGAGCCGGCCGGGGCCTTGGTTGAAAAGGACGAGCTATCAGCTGGGACAGGAACCCAATCTTACCACCATTCTCTGATGTATCTGGATGGTCACCCCACCATTCAACTGAACAACCATACCCTACCAAACGGGATTACCCCAATTACTCAACCACAACTTGTCTGGTCTTGGCCGGTCGAACATGAAGATAGGCAAAAAGAACGTAACGCAGACGCCGCATCACACAATGCCAGACCGTTTGAAGTGGATAGGAAGATCCTCAAGGACGTAGTACGCGAAAATATGGGAGTCGACGTTGGACGGATTGCATTTATGAGTGCCGGTGAGTCCAAGGTTTCAGTTCACCAGTTTATGTCTTCACTAACGAAACTAACGTACAGGTACATTTCACAAGGTTTCTTTTATTTTATCCACGTTCTACTCGTTAACGATGACCTCTTTTTGTAGGCTTACCTAGTTACCTTGGTCGATCACTTCAACGTTGTTGCTAGAGTAGCGCGTCGATTCATGCCACGGTTAAAGACCGAATCTGAAGTAGCCACGATCCACTATCTGCGTCACAAGGCAAACGTGCCAGTTTCTACCATCTATCATCACGATTCCAATCCTTACAACCGTCTGGGTGGCGAATTTATTCTCATGTCCAAAGTATGTCGGTCCCTCTATCTTAGCTGAATATTTTTATGGATCACGTGATAAACAGGCACCCGGAATTCCGCTCTCCAAGGTTTATCATGAGCTTGCTTACGACGATCTCGTCAAGTTAATGAAGAATCTGGGGTTGATAATCATACCCCTTTTTGCGCACAGATTTAAGGCCATCGGATCTCTCTATTTTGGTCCCGACCCTCTGTTTGCTGTGGGTTCTGGGGTTCCTACGCCCAAGGCGACTCAGGACCGTTACTCCGCCTTTCCGTTCTCCCCGACTCTGGATTTTTCCGGCTTCTTCAGCAGGGCCCATAAATCATCGTCCTCGTCGCTTTCCACACCTCAACCTGGTTCCCGTGAATATCATGTTGGGCCCATCATCTCTTGGCCGTTCTTCGGTTCCAATCGCGGGGAACTTACACATCCGAGCGAGCTTAATCGGGGGCCTTGGATAACAACCGAATCATATCTCCAGTCATGTGTCGACCGAGAAATTGAAGGTGTCGTTCGAGAAATTGAGGGCAAATCTGCCCCACATCGACTTCATCTCGACCCCGTTGAAATCATATCCTCTCGTCATCACCATGTGCAGGCAGTTCCTGGGGACGAATCGGACGAGAGTGACGACTGGAACCTATCTGAGAGCGAGGAGGAGTGGGAGGGCCCCGGAGATCACTCATACCGGGATTACAGACGGAACCAAAGGAGTACCTTCCTTGTAGCGCACATTGCAAGGAGAGAAAAGAATGTGAAGAAGGAAATGGGCCGCTGGATGGAGATTATGGAGCGACTAATCGGTTTGCTGGATAAGAAAGACGGGCCAGAGGAATTTGGGCTGGACTGCCATGATCTGAGCTTGGAAAATATTTTTGTCGATGAACATGACCATACCTCTATTGTGAGCAATCTTATTTCAAACTCACCTTTTCTGGACATCATTTAACCATGAAATCAGGCTTGCATTATCGATTGGGAATCAACGACGACCCGACCACTCTGGGCCTGTGCCCACGTACCTGCCTTCCTACAATCCAGCCCCGTCCTCACAAAGCTTTTCCGAGATATCGTTGCCCAATTAGCAACCGATCCCACCATCCCAGCCCAACTTCCCAGAACGGGGAGATCCTTTGACCTCGCCACACTTTGTCACGAATGGCTTTACTACGAAGCCGCTGGTACGCGGCTTCGCTCGGCGCATCGATGCGCAGAGTGGGACGGGTGGGAGGAAGGCTTGGTGGAGAGCATTTTAGGAGGAGAAGAATTCGAGGGCGAATGGTTCAAGTAACAAACCTCGACCGCACGATCGTGATCGTGACTCGTTCATCTCACCATTACCCTTGGATGATCCTCTTGCCTGCGAGATCGTTATGTGGTTCCATCCATCTTGCCGTCGTCGTGGCAGCTTTGGCAGTGAACTCTCATTTGCCTGCCTTGCCTAAGGACGCGGAGGTGGCTAATTATTTTACGCGCCGTTGACGTATACGTGCAACCATTGGGGTCGTTAGCACCCCCGCCCTCTTTCCTCATTTCTGCATAGCTAGATCACATCAGTGAGCACCCATGTATCTACTTCTGCTTTGCCATTTTGTTTACGCGTCTTTTTCCGACGTTTCTCTTGCAATTGTACGTATATCGCACCTCAGTATTCTAATATGGAAATTATGGCCATTTTTATGATCTATTTAGATTCAAAAATAGAATCTCGCGTTGACTGGTGGCTGTCCCTTGCATGAAGGCCTCCATCAAAGATTTTGGTATGGACTTGATCATAAGTGCCAGCGCGTCGCGTCAAAAAGTCTCGTGACCTATATCTTGTTAAAGACAATCACATGACATTCCTTACCATTCTTCCCTCTGGACCCTCTCCTTACCAGGCCACGACTGTTGAACGTTGAAAGTCTGAGAGACCAGAATTCCGAGAACCTGAACCACCTGATGAAATTGCCGTATCGCCCCGCACCCCCATTTGTCGCACTGAAGTATGTCACCCACCGGAATCAGGTACCTCCTCAGTTCAGGTGATTTCAATGACATCTCAAGCTATTTTCGTTGCTCCACGTTACTTCTTATCAGATCTATATTTTGAGCCGTTATTTTTAGGCAAAGGAACAAGCTTTGTTATTTTAAAGGAATGTTATTTTTTTAAAGGGAACTAACAGAGTTTTACGATCCGCAGTTCTAACTCTTTGAAATCAGTGACATGCTGCATCAGATCAACGAGTATTTCGGTATCGATCCGTCATTTTCGGGTATTTCCCAGCGATTCGACATTACCAAACAAGCTTGATATATGTCGGTTGACATAGGTCAAGTGCCTCCCGGAATGCAACCATGGATCCGACGTCGGCTCTACAGCGCATATGTGCGGTTCATGGGAATTTGAAATGGTGGCACCAATGGCTGGCACGTCATTTCAAGTTCCACCCGTATTCTTTCCTTGTGCGAACTTGAAGAACGTTTGGACTCGCGTTGCGGACTCCGATTTTATGTGCCGTAAACGCCTCCGCTTACGGCTGTGTTTTGCCTTACGCTAACAACGGAAACTGGTACATTTGTGGTACATACAATGATTGGTGTCCACATAATTCCCCAATAGGGCAGATAGGCATTCAATATCAAACCCTCGTGGCGAACCTGATAGTGCGGACCATTCACTCTCTAACAGCATCTTCCTATTTAGTACATATCCACATCCAATATTGGACCAGGACCCTGCTGCGTCAACTGGCGTGAAATGATAACGGAACACCAGGTGCCTTAAGATAGGCGACGCTTTATTCCAGCACCCTTATGTAATCATTGGCTTGGCGCCAAGAGCGGCCAAATCGCAACTTCAAAAAAAAAAAAAAATTAAGGTAAAAGAGGGTAAACAATATAAGACAGGAAATATGTTACTA